>JAEEGL014917644.1_pt1 | contig 11493 bp, 13 predicted proteins | sample 9134231 | NCBI WGS metagenome assembly JAEEGL01 (sample SAMN16246548, study PRJNA631951) | gut metagenome | biome: gut microbiome; feature: rumen; material: fiber-attached | host: Bos | place: Iran: Karaj | collected 2018-10
AATATACCTTTGTGGCATCTTCCCTGAAAGACGAAGAAGGAATTGAAAACTATACGGCTATCATTGTCAGGAATGACAATCCCGAACTAAGTGCCATAATCGCGGAGTTCACAGAAACAATCTCCTTGCTCAGTTTGAAGCCCTAAAGAATATCAGCCATCATCCATCATCCATCAAACATCAAACATCTTCAGTTAAAGTATTAACTCACAGATGTAAGAAACTGGATGGGGTAGAATAACATCAAACATTATCCATATAACATCAAACATCTTAACGACTGCGAAGAGTTGGTTAAGATACTCGTCACTCGATGCAAGAAAATGAATGAGGTTATTGAAAAGAGTAAAAAGTAAAAGCAAATATGACATCTGACCTCTTACGTCTGACATCAATTCACTCTTACGTATTACCTCTTACTTCTGACATCGTATCGAGCGACATGGCTAAAGTAGCCTCTGAGGATGCCGCCATGAAAGTCCGCACCAATTTGGCCGAGTATCTGGAAAAAGGTATTGTGAAGTAAAAAGGATATGACAGATGATGGCATAGCCACGTTGTTTGAGTGGTATAAAGTAATCTTAAACTAAAATTAAGTTTAATGCAAGGAATTCAAAGTATGATAAGTTGGGAATCTTTCCAACAGATATTATTCTTCTTAACAACACTTGCTGGTGCTTGCATCAGTCAGTTGCTTTCCTTGCATAAGGATTTCGAAGGATGCCAGCCATTTCTTAAAAAAGCATTTCCAAAGAAATCGAAAAGGTGGTATTTTATCTCAAATGCTCTGTTGCTTCCAATAATAGGTACTGTTCTTGCTTTTATAATATTAGAACCAGACAATGTTAAAGCGAGCCTGTGTGCGGGGTTAACTTGGTGTGGCACATTACAAACATTAGGACTATCAGCAAAAAAAGATGATTAGTATTATCCTGCTATTTCTTCTTGTACTAATTGTAATACTTGCTTTGGTACTTAGAGTAACATCTAAGAACCAGACCAAGCGTTTCAGAAATGTGTTATGTATAACGATACCTGTCTTGGTAGTAGTATTTTTTATTGCTATTATAGCTGAAAACTATTATCATCGCATGGTTCAAGAAAAAGAACTGTCGTCTCTAAATTTGGCTTTAGACTATACATTGAGTCCCAGATTGTTTAAAACCGATATTGAAAGACAAAACTGTATAGATTCGCTTAAGAAATATGACTTACAAATAAATGATATTTCCGAATGGGATTCAATTATAAGTCTATTTGTGGGTAAAGACAAAATAATGAGCGCACAGATTGAAAGAACAAACTCTGTCATAAAGAAGCAGATTAGACGTTATTCAATTCTGAATAAATTAGATACATGTACTTATTCTATTGATAAAAGAGAACTCGAAGATTTTAAGCTATTGGAACCAGATAATAATGAATTACCAGTTTTGAATGTGGCATTTGTTCTAAGAGAGATTCCAGAAACAGCGACATTAGCATTGATAACCCTAAATAGAGGTGATTCTATTACCTATCGGCAGTTCTATGAACTAAAGAAAGGTATAAATGCTTTTCTATTTCCGAACAAGTTCAATGACGGTGAAGAATTGCAGGTTGGCTATATTACCGAACGAGATAAAGTAAATACATTCCATTACAAGCGTTATAAGCCCCATGTGTAATCAAGTGAATATCCCCCAGTTATTAGACCAAATTGTTCCAACAATTATCCATCCTAACAATAAGAGTTATTGGATGGTTCGTACTGATGATGGAACTAATTATCCTACATTCTCAGAGAATAATATTGTTGCGCTTAACGTTCGAAATATCTCTATAGGACATATCCAAGAACTATTTAGGCAAAACAATGACAAAAAGGAGTGTGTTCAATTAATCAAGAGCTATTTGATAAGAGAACATGCAGCAGGTCATATTCGCTTATCTTATGAAATAGGTAACCAAGGTTATTCTACTAACGTCGGACGCCTAGCTGGTCAGATATACGCAATGGCCTTTGAAATGCATTTCGGTGATATCGTATTGATACCATCTCATGGAGCTTCAGAATTGAAAATAGGAAAGATTGCTGATGCAGACATGATAATTGATGATGCACTTAACGATCAGTTCTCAATAGCTCGACGCGTGGAATGGTTGAAGACAATCTCAAAAAGAAAATTAGACCCGTGTTTATATAAAGCATTAGGTGCACATCAGGCAGTGAGTAATATATCTGATTATTCCGAATACATCGAACGCAATTATCATAGCTATTTTACCATTGACGATAAAATGCATTATGTATTAACTGTTAACAACGATACAATAAGTGCAGTTAGTTTGTCAAGGTTTGTTTTGGGAATATTAGATACGGCCCAAGAAATTAGCAACACTTGTGGCTTAGAACTCAATATGGATGATGTTGAATTCACCATCAATGTTAATAGCCCAGGAAAGTTTAGCTTTATATCAACTGTTAAGGCTAGCATACTTGTTATAGCAGTAGCGACAGCCATCGGAGGTGGAACTTTGCATTATCAGAATTTAGAGATGTCAACAAATGGTGCATTTAGTACTTTAGTTGAAGGAATCAATTCACTGCTTGATGCAAATGAAAATCGAAGAGAGCAACAAGAACTTTTTAATAGATATATGCAATCATTGGAATTGCAATCAGTGGAGGAATGGAGCTCTCAATTGGATGAAGCTGAAGAAGAAATGGCAATTGAAGCAATTGAAGAAGCAGAAATACCTGCTTTACCAGCAAACGTAGATTGATAAATGTGACACAGTGAAGAGTGGCAGTGTTATTGAAGAGAATAAAAAGAAGTTAAATATAAAATATGATTTTAGAGGTAAACCTACGAAATATTGGCCCTTTTAAGAACAGGGTGTCGTTTACTATGATTCCTACAGAGTATGGGGGGAAGAGAGAGAACCTTTATACTTTTGGAGAAGACAAGCACGTGTTAAAGGTAGGCATAGTTTATGGTGCAAACGGTTCTGGAAAAACTAATTTTATTTTAGCTTTATATAGGCTACGTGAGGAGTTGAGAGCCCCGAAGCCATGGGTTTCAGGAACGGGCTTTGCAGGTCTTTATAATCCATTCCTTTTAGACACGGAGACAAATAACTCAGAGTCAGAGATAAGTGTGAGCTTTACAGTCGGTAGAAAAATGTTTAAGTACACTGTCGTCTTCAATAAAATGGAATATCTACGTGAGGAACTTTTGGAGTCAGACCAGATGATATTTATTCGTGAAGGACAAAACAAGGCGCATCATACTGTAAGTTTCTCAGCACATGCGTCAACGAAAACCGCCCCCCGCTTTGCTACCGTTCCTCGGAACCAAATGGTGTTAAGCCAGTATTTGGCCTATGCTGGACAGGGAGATATCATTAGTGATGCGGCACAGTATCTGGCAAACATACAAATAGCCAATGGCTATCATTATAATATGCGGAATGTATTATGGGAAGAGGTAAAACATTGGATATCCATTGACAGGAAAAAGCATGGACAGCAATTGGCGACTTTTCTTGGTGCAGTAGATATCAGCGTTAATGGATTTGGCTTCCCTCAGAAGGATGATGCTCCTTTTGATAAAATTGTGATGAAGCATAAATTGTATAGCAATGGCAAAGTAACAAGCAACCTCACAGATTTTCCTATTGAGAGGGAGTCACAAGGCACGAAATGGCTATTATTGCTTGGAGCGAAGGTTATAGAGTCATTGGAGTGGGGGCTGCCATTGTTTGTGGATGAATTAGACGCATGTTACCATTCGCAGGTGACGGAGTTCATCATAGAGATGTTCAGAAATCCAAAGCTTAATCACAAAGGTGCCCAATTGATAATGACAACACATAATGCCAACTTGATGGATGAACGGAAGATGCGTTCAGACCAGATTTGGTTCATTCAGAAAGATCTGCAAGGTGTTGCAGAAATGTATTCCCTAAGCGAATTTGACGGTATCACAGAGAATACACCATTTGCAGACTGGTATTATGCAAGACGTTTCGGAGGAACACCAAATCTGAAATCGATATCAGGATTGTTTGACCCATCAGACTCTAATAACAATGAAACTGAATGAAGGATCTATTTTGATTGTTTGTGAGGGGACAAAGACTGAAAACTATTTTTTAGACGACTTGTTCAAACTTCTGACTGACAGAGGATGCTGTGCGATAGACTATCCGAAAATAGTCCCACCACCAGAGCGAGAAGCTGACACAGAAACAATAGCATCAGGAAGGAAACGAGGAGGAAGAGCGATGAATCCTGAAGCGCATGAGACAAAACCAGAACCTGTTCTGCCGGGTCCCCCACCACTAAATTGGGTTAATACTGCTATAGAGGGGCTGAAGTCGCACAGCGAAGCCTGGGTCATTTTCGACCATGATGACCATCCTGCCAGAAAAGAAGCCTTTGATACAGTCAGGAATGCAAGGAACCAGGAGCAGAATATCAACATTGTATTCTCAAGCCGGAGTTTTGAATATTATATGCTACAACACTTTCATTACTTGTATCACCAGTTTTCCCAGACAGAGTGTCATGCGGAAAGACATAAATATTTACATTGTTGTCATCCAACCAAGCAACCCTTGGAACGAGCCTGCGATGGCGAATTGAATACGCCAGGGAATTGCTGTATCAATGGTTATGCTAGAAAACGTGGTTATTGGACGGAAAGTAAGAATGAGAATGTGATGAGTGTACTTCCATCGTTATGGAGAGGAGTTTGTAATGCTTATCATATCAAGTGGGATAGCATAAGGCAAGATTGTGTAACACCGATATATGAACGGAACCCATATTTAAATACATATCGTATCGTTCTAAGGTTTATGGGTATCAAGTCCTTAGAGTTTGGCTGTCCGATAGAAATTAAAGGAGTCGCACTAATATATCTAGGTAATGCTATTCGGATTATAAACAATTCAGGGAATACTCTCATTCTGTCTGAACGTAACATGCCAATTTACCGACCTGCTCCTGTTGCCGAAATCAGTGACGATGCACGATTGCGTCTTGATTTGATAGGTAATTTGCAAAGAACGGTAATTGATAACTCAGTAGAAAAGGTGGTCAGCCTAGACTCAATTTCCGAAGAGGAGTTCGCTCTTATATCCGTCCTGAATACAACTATATTTGTGACGAAAATAACCCCAACCGAAGCATTGCTTCAACAGGATGTGAAGCAGGTTGACAATTGGTCGAATATTTAATAACTGATAGAAAATTTTTTTTAATCCGTCAATTATATTAAAAGGAAGAAAGAGTCATGAGAATATTAGCATTGTATGGGCATGGGAATTGTGGCAAGTCGGATACATTGAATAGGTTGAAGATGATACTGAGGGCTGCGGGGAAGTCTATCTCGAGTAGGCCTCATCCATGGTGCGAACAGCCGGAGACATTCTTGTATAAGAATCAGGTCGTTTGTGTAGCACCTGCAGGTGATGATATGAATGCTATTTCAAACAATATTAGCTATTTTAGCTCAAAGCAATGTGATGTTGCCATTACAGCCAGCCGAAGTAAAGGAGTTACAGTAAGATTGCTTTTGGATTTGGCGTCAAGTATTGGTACTGATATAGAATGGGTGCAAAAGTCTTATGAACATAGTTTAAGTAAATCTACACAAGGCTTGTGTAATCAAGAGACTGCACAACTGATTTTTGGAATGATATAATGAGATTTCAGTAAATCCGCGCGGGATTAACCGAAAGATTAATAAGCAAAAAGTTAATCTGGTTAGGATTAACCGAAAAGAGAGATAAAGATAAAGGAAGGAACAAAGAATAAATAACTTTCAACTTTCACCTTTCACCTTTCAACTCGAAAAGACTTTCAATTTTCAGCTTTCAACTTTCAACTATGGATAGTATTATCCAACAAAAGTCTCGCTCCTTTGCCATCCGCATCATCAACTGCTACAAGTTCTTGACTGAGCAGAAGCATGAGCAGATAATGAGTAAGCAGCTCCTTCGATGTGGAACAAGCATTGGTGCAAATACAAGAGAGAGCAAAAATGCTCAGTCCAGAATGGACTTCCTGAATAAGTTGAACATTGCTCTTAAAGAGGCTGATGAGACTGAGTATTGGCTGGATTTGCTTCATGAAACTCAATATCTTGATGACAACCTATACAAGTCCATCAATGATGACTGTGCTGAACTCATCAAGATACTCACATCTATAATAAAAAAGATAAAAGAAGATCCAAAGAAAAAATAATTGTCAATTGTCAACTGTCAATTGTCAACTAAACGAAGTGTTCGAAATGAGAATAAAAGGAATGATAATAACATCATTGATGCTACTGCTGTCAGCGACCTTGTCTGCCCAGTCACCTCAGACATCTGACATAAGATGCGTCAAAATGACATAAATAGATTCTATTAATGTTATAAGAGTTAAATTTTTTAAAATATTGATTCAATTACTTCATAATTAGAAAGATAGCATTATATTTGTAATACAAGAGATAAAAAAATAATTATGGCTACACAAGGAAAAACAACAAGAGTACAGCATAATGCTCCTATCATTGTTGAACAGATTCAAATGAGTGATGGGAACAATAACCATGTTGTAATGATGGGCCAGATGCAAGATGGCGCTTTTGTCGCAGTCAAGCAAGCTGACCAAGAGAAAGTAGTGTATGCTGGAATTTCTAAAGGGGCAGCTGTTATCAATCGTATGATTGGTGCAGATTATTCTGAAATGCAAGAATTGTTAACGCGTGCCGTTAATAACCGAACTAGACAACGTAATTTCTTTCGATTGCAGAACAGTATGCTTGAGGGGCTAATCACCGAAGAAGAATTCTATAAGACTCTGGAAGAGAACGAAGACGATTATGTGGTAGAAGAATTGGAGTCACCCAGCCATGATAGAATAGAGCATGCTCTAAATCTAACACAAGGAATAAAGGATGTGAACAATTCGGAGGATTTTGCAAATCTCTTTTCTTTCAGTACAGCGGTTGCTGATCAAGAACTTCAAAAGATAGAAGAAAATGGCGGTTTATAATAATTTGGGAGATACAATCGAAGGAGAATCTGTTGATTTTGATGGCCGTGTCATAAAACCTCAAGGAGCTAAGAAACATCCCTTAACTAATAAGTTGATGAAACTGTACACCACGGACAGAAATAGTCATGCTGTAGTCCGGAAGGCAGGTAAAGTGCCTACAAATGACGATATAATGAAGGCAACGACCCACTTCCATCGTGATGTAGATGATAAGTTGACAGCGGATGCATTGAGTGTATATACAGATGTTAGGGCTAATGTGAAAATCGAGACTCTTCACGGAAAGACTGCGGCCTCTAGTCAACATGGCATTAACTATGCAAGTGTGCGTGATCATACTATAGCAACGGTTAAGATGCCTCTTCATAATCTCCTAAAGAAGTTGGGCATGAGTAATAACACTTTAACAGAGAAAAAAGATGCAGATTGAAATTTTTACAATATGTGATGCCGCTCAGGTATATGCTGGAAAAGCTGTAGTGACTGGCGCATATAATCAAATAACTGTTACAAATCTACCTGTGATGCTACAAAATGTAGCATTGGCAGTGCGTGTGGCATTTGAAAAAGAAGAAAATGGTGACAAAACTTTTAATTTCACAATAACCAATCCTGATGGTACCCTTTTGGTTCCTGAATTGCGTTGTGAAACGAAGCAACTTGTTGAACATGACAAGGCGATAAGTCCTTTAACAACTTATGACTTAAACATTGTTTTTGGAAACTTACATCTTGCTCAGTTTGGCGGTTACTCGATTACTATGCAATATAAAGAACAGAAGTATGTTCATAAGTTTTATGTGATTGAAGGTAAACCAAAGATGTAACAGGTAAATATATATAATTTTTTTTCGCGCTTTGTTAGATGGTAAACGTTTGGCCGAGTCGAGTCAGAAATCACAAAGTTAAATTCTTGATAATAAATACGGGAAAAAAGAGAAAAATTCTCTAATTCTCTAATTCTTGATGTTTTTCCTTGCTGTCTGCGTGTAAATAATATAATTCTCTAATTCTTGACATAACCTGTCAATTTTGCCATCCAGTACATCAAGTGGTGAAAATGATACCTTTTGGCTCGTTTTAAGAATGAGACAAGTGAAGTGCGAATCGAATGGAGAGTCAAATTAATTTGAACTATTCTGAGATGCAGCCTTTGTTCAACATCGTTGAATGGTATACATTTGTAAAGATTTCTGTGTTATCTGTGCTTTCTGTGTGACATAAACTGATTCGTGCAATTCGTGAGATTCGTGTTCGCTTAATATTTTCCGTGCAATCCGTGTCATCCGTGTTCGTCTAAATAAATTTCGAGTTTTCCGTGTCTTTCGATGTAGAGTAAATTCTCCAATTCTCTAATTCTTGACCGTGTTTAAAATTAATATGAAAAAGCTATTATTTACACTGTGTTTACTCTTCGGAGCAGCGACCTTGTCTGCCCAGTCACATCAGCCCTCAGCCATCAAACATCAGACATCATGAGCGAAGTAAGCGAAGCGATACAAGCGAAATGTCTCGCCTTTGGCGATAGGATCATCAAACTGAATGATTTCCTATTGAAGGAGGCTGCAAACAAAAAGCCTGCCTACAAGATAGTAAATGGCAAGCGTGTGTATGAGAAGAGCATTCCAGTACACTTACAGGCTATATCAAATCTCTGCAATCAACTTTTGAGAGCTGGCACATCTATCGGAGCAAATAATTCCGAAGCCACCAACGCCATTAGTAAGGCTGATTATAAAAGTAAGTCTTATATAGCCCTGAAGGAGGCACGCGAATCATTATATTGGATTGAGCTTCTTTACCGTAATGACTATCTTTCGGATGTACAATATAGTTCAATTCATATGGATTGTGAAGAACTTGTAAAACTTTTAGTCCACAGATGCAAGAAACTGGACGAACAACTACGTGAAGAAAAAAAATAACATCAGACATCATACATCAGACATCATACATCTTATGGCTCGATGCAAAAAGATCGATGAACAATTACGTGAAGAAAAAAAATAACATCAGACATCATACATCAGACATCAGACATCTAACCGTATGACGGGGTTTCTGAAAGTCAAATAGCAAATGAACTCTTTAGCTATATGAGCCAGTATGTTCAAGCAAGGGAGAAATTGAATCACTAATACACTGCTGTGAAGTAGATATAAAAAATCGTTATGTTTGGGGCAGGTTCTTATCAGGATCTCTCATAAAATATAGGTTCAATAACCTGATAATCCGGCCCCTTTTAAATTGTCACTATAGAGTTAATAATATGAAAACAGCATTAATTACAGGTGTAACGGGCCAAGATGGTAGCTATCTGGCCGAGTTTTTATTGGAGAAGGGTTATGACGTTCATGGCATGATTCGTCGTAATTCATCAGACTATCGTGAGCGTATAGCCCATTTGGAGGGAGTGGAGAATTTCCATTTGCACTTTGGACATTTGGGAGATTCAATGAGTATAATCTCTATAATTAATAAAGTAAAGCCCGATGAGATATATAATCTGGCTGCGCAAAGCCATGTTCAGGTAAGCTTTGACTCTCCAGAGTTTACGGCTGATGTGGATGCTACAGGTGTGTTGAGGGTGCTGGAAGCAGTTCGCCAGTGTGGCCTGGCAGACAAATGCCGCATTTATCAGGCTTCGACATCGGAATTATACGGCAAAGTAGAAGAGGTTCCTCAGAACGAAAATACTCCTTTCCATCCTTACAGCCCATATGCTGTTGCGAAGCAATATGGCTTCTGGATTGTGAAGGAGTATCGTGAGGCTTATAATATGTATTGTTGTTCAGGTATTCTCTTCAACCATGAGTCAGAGCGTCGTGGTGAGACTTTCGTCACACGTAAGATCACACTTGCAGCAGCACGTATTAAGCAGGGTAAGCAAGATAAACTCTATCTGGGTAATCTGAGTTCACTTCGTGACTGGGGCTATGCCAAGGATTATGTGGAGTGCATGTGGCTCATTCTGCAGCAGCCCCAGCCTGAGGATTTTGTTATTGCCACAGGTGTGCAGCATTCCGTTCGCGAGTTCTGCTATTACGCTTTCAAGCGTGTTGGCATTGAACTGGAATTCGTGGGCGAAGGTGCTGACGAAAAAGGAATTGATAAAGCTACAGGAAATGTACTTGTTGAAGTTTCTTCTGATTTTTATCGTCCAACAGATGTGGTTAACCTTTGGGGCGATCCTACAAAAGCAAAAGCTAAGTTAGGATGGAATCCTAGTAAGACAACATTTGAAGAGCTCGTCAACATTATGGTAGATAGCGACATGGCTAAAGTTGCCTCAGAAGATGCAGCCATGAAGGTTCGCCAAAACCTTGTTGAATATCTTGAAAAAGGAATTGTGAAATAATGGCACTCGATAAATCATCTAAGATATATGTAGCAGGCCACAACGGCCTTGTGGGTTCTGCCATATGGAATAACCTGAAGCAAAGAGGCTACACCAATCTTGTGGGCCGAAGCCACAATGAGCTGGATCTGACCGACCAGTATGCGGTAAAGAAGTTCTTTGATGAAGAAAAGCCCGATGCAGTGGTGCTGGCAGCTGCCTTTGTGGGTGGCATTATGGCGAATATGCTGTACAGGGCGGACTTCATCATGATGAACATGAAGATTCAGTGCAATGTCATCAGTGAGGCCTATGCCCATGGTGTAAAGAAACTCCTCTTCCTGGGTAGCACCTGCATCTATCCCAAGAATGCCCCGCAGCCCATGAAAGAGGATTGCCTCCTCACTAGCCCGTTGGAATATACGAACGAAGAATACGCCATTGCGAAGATTGCGGGACTGAAGATGTGCGAGAGCTACAACCTGCAGTATGGCACCAACTACATAGCCGTGATGCCCACCAACCTATATGGTCCCAACGACAACTTCCACCTTGAGAACTCCCACGTGATGCCCGCCATGATGCGCAAGGTGTATCTGGCAAAACTTATCCACGACAATGCGTGGAACAAGATTGCCATCGACTTAAATAAACGTCCCGTCGAGGGCGTAAGTGGCAGTGCTTCTAAAGAAGACATCCTAAAGGTACTGGCCAAATTCGGCATTGAGAATAACAAAGTAACACTTTGGGGCACAGGCTCTCCCTTTCGTGAATTCCTGTGGTCGGAGGACATGGCAGATGCTAGTGTTCATGTGCTGCTGAATGTAGACTTCAAGGATGTCATCGGAATTGAGAAATATTCCTCTGTTCATTATGGGGCTTCGACGGATGGTGCAGTGGATAGGAACCACTCGGCAGGCCGAGGTGGATATATTCCATCGCTAGGTGAGATTAGGAATTGCCATATCAACGTGGGCACTGGCAAGGAACTCACCATCCGTGAACTGAGTCAGTTGGTAGTGAAAGCCGTGGGTTTTGAAGGCAAGGTGGAATTCGATGAAACCAAGCCCGACGGTACTATGCGCAAGCTCATTGATGTGAGCAAGCTGCACTCTCT
>JAEEGL015753616.1_pt1 | contig 11493 bp, 9 predicted proteins | sample 9134231 | NCBI WGS metagenome assembly JAEEGL01 (sample SAMN16246548, study PRJNA631951) | gut metagenome | biome: gut microbiome; feature: rumen; material: fiber-attached | host: Bos | place: Iran: Karaj | collected 2018-10
TGAGCAGCGCGGGATTCTGAAACGTATAGCCGATTTTTTGTTCAAGCGGTGCAAAATCGATCATATTGCCGCCGCCTCCTTCTGCATAAAGTCCATACTTCTCTGCGCCAGCGCTGTGTAGCGCTGCGCCTTGTCGCGGATTTTTGTTTCCATCGGGGGCAGAACGCCGAAGTTCGCGCCCATCGGCTGAAAATCCTTGACCGTTTCGTCGCTGATATAACGGCTGAGCGCGCCGATCATCGTAAACGCCGGCAGGATGACGGTCGGCTTGCCCTGCAGGCGCCGCGCCATGTTGACGCCCGCCATGATGCCTGCCGCCGCCGATTCCATATAGCCCTCCACGCCGGTAATCTGACCGGCGAAGAACAGATCCTCTCTGCCGCGGAACGAAAAATCGCCGTTCAGGCAGGAGGGCGCGTGGATGAACGTGTTGCGGTGCATCACACCATAGCGCAGGAACTCCGCACTGTGCAGCGCCGGGATCATGGAGAAGACCCGCTTCTGCTCGCCGAATTTCAGATTTGTCTGGAAGCCGACAAGATTGTACATCGTGCCGTCGGCGTTTTCTTTGCGCAATTGCAGCGCCGCCCACGGACGGTGCCCCGTGCGGGGATCGCGCAGGCCGACGGGCTTCATCGGGCCGAAGCGGATCGTATCCGCGCCGCGCGCCGCCATGACCTCGATGGGCATGCAGCCCTCGTAGACGCCCTTCTTTTTTTCGAACGTGTGGAGCTGCGCGACCTCGGCGTGCACCAGCGCGTCGTGAAACGCCTCGTATTCTTCCTTGTTCATCGGGCAGTTGATATAATCATCTTCGCCGCCGCGATCGTAACGCGACTGCGTGAACGCGTGATCCATATCGATGCTTTCCGCCGCAACGATCGGCGCCGCCGCGTCAAAAAAGCTCAGGTTGCCTCCGCACAGGGAACGGATGCTTTCCGCCAGCGGTTCGCTCGCCAGCGGTCCTGCCGCAATGATGACGCTGCCGTCGGGGATCTCCGTCACTTCTCTGCATTCCACGGTGATGCGCGGATGCGCGTTGATCTTTTCGGTGACCATCTGCGCAAACAGGGTGCGGTCGACCGCCAGCGCGCCGCCGGCAGGCACCTTCGTCTGCTTTGCACACGCGACGCACAGGGAGCCGAGCAGCTCCATTTCCGCTTTCAGAAGCCCTGCGGCGGAATTCAGCCGTTCCGCCTTGAGGGAGTTGGAGCAGACCAGCTCCGCGTACAGATCGGTCTTGTGCGCCGGAGAGCGCTTCTGCGGCTTCATTTCCGCTATGGTGACGTCAACGCCGCGATTGGCAAGCGCCCACGCCGCCTCCACGCCGGCAAGTCCCGCGCCGACGACCAGAACATCACTCATCTTTTTTCTTCTTTCTTTCCGCTTTTTTCTCGAATCCGCAGCCCTCGTTCAGGCAGGCAAGCACGCCGCCCTTGCGGCGGAACAGCGATTTGCCGCACTTGGGGCACGTTTCGTCCGTCGGCTTATCCCACGTCATGAAGTTGCAATTCGGGTAGCCCTCGCAGCCATAGAAGGTGTATCCCTTTTTCGATTTCTTTTCGATCCCGCCGGCGCCGCACTTGGGGCACTTCGCGTTCGTTTTGGTGACCAGCGGCTTGGCGTTTCTGCATTCGGGATAGCCCGGGCACGCAAGGAATCTGCCGAAGCGTCCGGTCTTGATGACCATGAGTCTGCCGCATTTTTCACAGGGAATGTCGGTGACGTCCTCCTCCAGCTGGATCTTGACGTCCTTCATATCCTCTTTTGCCTTCTGGAGCGTTTTCTCAAAATCGTCGTAGAACGTGTGCAGCATTTCAACGTAATCCGCGTTGCCCTCGCCGACCTCGTCGAGCTGCGTTTCCATCTGCGCGGTGAATTTTGTATTGACGATCTTCGGGAATTTCTCTTTGAGCAGACCCGTCGTCGCCTCGCCGAGCTCCGTGGGAACGAGCAGCTTCGCCTGCCGCTTGACGTAATCGCGCTTGGTGATCGTGGTAATGATCGTGGCGTACGTGCTCGGTCTGCCGATGCCGTTTTCCTCCATCGCCTTGATGAGGGACGCTTCCGTATAGCGTGCGGGCGGCTGGGTGAAATGCTGGCTGCCGACCAGCTCCTTGAGCTTGACGACGTCGCCGGTGTTTAGCTCGGGAAGCTGCTTTTTGCTTTCTTCCTCTTCGTTGTCGGTGCTTTCCTCGTACAGCGCGGTATAACCGTCAAACTTCACGCTGTAGCCGACGGCGGTGAACAGGCAGAACTTGCCCTGCGCCGCGTCTGCGTCCGTCGCGCCGGTGATCTCCGCCTTGACGGTATTCTGCACACACGACGCCATCAGACTGGCGATAAACCGCTTCCAGATCAGCGCGTACAGCTTGTACTGGTCGGCGGTCAGGCTCGATTTGACGCGATCCGGCGTCAGGGACGGCACGGCAGGACGAATCGCTTCATGCCCGTCCTGCGCGTTGCTTCTGGAGCGATAGTACCGCGGCTTTTCCGGCAGATATTTCTGCCCGTACGTTTCAAGGATATATGCGTTGCCGGCGGCGCGCGCCTCCTCGGAGATACGCAGCGAGTCCGTTCTCATGTAGGTGATCAGACCGGTGGTGCCGATGCCCTGCACGTCAACGCCTTCGTACAGCTCCTGCGCCGTGCGCATCGTGCGCTGGGACTGGAAGCCCAGCTTGCGCGACGCCTCCTGCTGCAGCGTGGAGGTGATGAACGGCGGCGCCGGATTCTTTTTGCGCGTGCCCTTTTTCACGGAGGACACGGTATACTTCGCGCCGTCGAGCCGCGCGATATAATAATCGGATTGTTCCTTGTTCGTAATTTTCACCTTGCCGGTTTCGTCACCGACGAAGGTGGCGGGGAACAGCTTGCGGCACGGCGCGTTGAATTTGGCGTCCAGCGTCCAGTATTCCTCCGGCACAAAGGCGCGGATCTCGTTTTCACGGTCAACGATCAGCTTGACGGCAACGCTCTGCACGCGTCCGGCGGAAAGTCCGCGGCGGATCTTCTGCGAAATGAACGGGCTGAGCTTGTAGCCGACCAGGCGGTCGAGAATGCGGCGCGCCTGCTGCGCGTTGACAAGATCCATGTCGATGCTGCGCGGCGACTTCATGCCCGCGCTGATGCCGGATCGGGTGATCTCATGGAACGTGATGCGGTTCTGCTCCGTCACGTCGAGATCGAGGAGCTGCGCCAGGTGCCAGGAGATCGCTTCGCCCTCGCGGTCGGGGTCGGTCGCGAGCAGAACGCCGTCGCTTTTGGCGACCTTCTCTTTCAGCTCCTTGACAAGCGACTCCTTGCCCTTGATGATCGCGTACTTCGGCGCAAAATCGTTCTTGACGTCCACGTTCAGTCTGGCGGCAGGCAGATCGCGCACGTGCCCCATGGACGCGGTCACGTCGTATTCCTTTCCGAGATATTTTTTAATCGTTTTTACTTTCGTGGGAGACTCCACAATGATCAGTTTTGACATGATAGCATCTTCCTAAATTTATATTTTATGGTAGCGCTTGCCCGCGTCCGCCGCGATGAGCGACACGAGCTCCAGCTCGGTCAGCGCACTGAGCGCGCGGGGCAGGGCAAGTCCGGTTATGCGAATGAGTTCGTCGATGTGGATCGGCGCTGCGGGGATCGCTTCGTAAATGGTTTTTGCGTTGGGAGAAAGCGTCGTGAGATCGGCGGGATGCAGCAGCGACGGCTGTTCCGTCTCCGGCGGCGTTTCCTTCGGCGTTGTTTTCTGCTTCGGCGCGGGATTTGACCGGCTGCGTTCCTTGGTGGGGATGCCCTGCACGCTTTCGTTGAGAGAAAGCTGTGTTTCGATGCGGCTCTCGTCCAGCGCGGCGGGATAGCGGATCGCAAAGCCGTGCAGAACGTCCATGGCGGAAAACACGGGTGTCGCGCCTTCGTTGATCAGCTTGTTGACGCCGAGGAACCGATCGCTGAGCACGTTGCCGGGCACGGCGAACACCTCGCGTCCCTGATCCAGCGCGAGCTTTGCGGTGATCAGCGAGCCGCTTTTGACGCCGGCCTCCACAACGACCGTGCCGTGCGAAAGCCCTGAGATCACGCGGTTGCGGATCGGAAAATTCCGGCTCATGGCAGGTGTAAACGGCGGATATTCCGTGATGACCGCGCCGTTCTGCGCAATACGCGCACGCAGCGCTTCGTTCGCGGCAAGATAATTCGCGCCGAAGCCGTTGCCCAGCACGGCGACCGTTTTGCCGCCGGCCTCCAGCGCGCCGATATGCGCAGCACTGTCCACGCCGAGGGCGCCGCCGCTGACGACGATCGCGCCGGAACGCGTCAGGGATGCGGACAGGCTTTTGGCGATGGCAAGACTGTTGTCGTCCGCCTCGCGCGTGCCGACCATCGCGATCGCGATTTTGTGGATCAGAAAAGAAAGATCTCCTTGATAATACAGCACCGCAGGCAAATCGTCAAGGTTTTTCAGCATTTTCGGGAAAAGAGAATACGTCACGCACACAACGCCGCAGCCCGTCTGCGCGCATTGCTCCAGCACGCGGTACGCGTCGTCAAACGTCACCTTCTGCAATTGCGCGACCTGGTTCGGCGTAAAAATGCCGGAAAGCTTCCACTCGTAATCGCCCGCCTCGTACAGCGTCTCCGCAGAGCCGAAGTAAGCGATCATCTCCCCCGTTTTGCGGCAGCCGGCGCCGACGGCAAGCTGATAGCGGATCCAATGTTCAATTGCCATGACGCACCATCTCCCATATGAGAATTGCCGCCGCCGTCGCGGCGTTGAGGGATTCCGCTCTGCCGCGCATCGGGATCGTGACGCGGACGTCCGCCGCCGCCATCGTCTGCGGTGTGACGCCGCTGCCCTCGTTGCCGACGATGCAGAGCACGCCCTGCGGGAACGATGCCGACGTGATCTTCTGCGCGTCTGCGTCCGGCGTGGATGCCGCAACGGTCAGACCCGCCCGCTTTGCTTCGGTCAGGAACGCGCCGCATGCGCCGGGAACCACGCTGCAGCGGAAAAACGCGCCCATCGAAGCGCGCAGCGCCTTGGGATTCCAGAGGTCGCATCCGCCGCTGACGAGCAGCGCGTCGAGCCCCAGCGCCTCCGCCGTTCTGGCGATCGCGCCGAGGTTGGCGGGATCCTGCACGTTTTCAAGCAGCAGATAATTGCCGCCCCTGCGGAACGTGAAATCCGCCGCCGTTTCCGGCTGACGGCAGACGCAGAACAGCCCCTGCGGCGTGCGGGTATCGGAAAGCTTTGCGGCGACCTCGTCGCTGATCAGGTACGACGTTTCCGCACGCGCAGCGATCTGCGCATGGTACGTCGCAAACCGCTCCGCGCCCGTCTGCGTGAAAAAGAACTGCGGGATCTCCACGCCGCTGACCGCCGCGTCGGCGCACAGACGCGCCCCCTCCGCGAGGAACAGGCCGCTGCCGTTCCGGACGGAAGCGTGCTCGCGCAGAGAGACGGCAAACTTGATTTTTTCATTGTTTTTCGACGTGATGGATTCCAATTCTTTTTCACCTCTTTTTGCAACGTATAAACAAAGTCACGCCCTCATCAGTGAAAAGGGCGTGAATATAGATTTTTATTTGAGCGCGTCCTTTGCTTTTTCCGTCAGCGCGGTGAAAGCGGCGGGATCGGCGATCGCGATTTCCGAAAGCATCTTGCGGTTGAGCTCGACGCCGGCTTTCTTCAGGCCGTTCATGAACGTGGAGTAGTTCATGCCGTTCATCTTTGCCGCCGCGGAAATGCGGGTGATCCAAAGGCGGCGGAAATCACGCTTTTTCTGCTTGCGGCCGATGTATGCGTACTGGCCAGATTTCATCACTGCCTGCTTTGCGGTCTTGAACAGCTTGCTCTTGGAGCCGTAGTAGCCCTTTGCAAACTTCATCACTTTATTTCTTCTCTTACGGGTCATAAGAGCACCCTTAATACGAGCCATAATGCGTTACCTCCAAATGATATGTTTGACGTTATGTGGGATTATTTATAGGGGACAAGGCGTTTGATCTGTCTCTGGTTCGTCTTATCCGCGACTTCGGTCTTTCTGAGGCCTCTCTTGCGCTTCGTCGTCTTCTTGTTCAGAATGTGCGACTTGTTCGCATGGGCGCGTATGGGCTTGCCGTTCTTCGAGATCTTAAAGCGTTTTTTTGCACCACTGTGGGTTTTGATTTTGGGCATAGTTTTTTCCTCCTTATTGATATTCAGATGACTTGTTATTTGGCGGCTTTTGCCGCAAGAAACATCAGCATGTTGCGGCCTTCGAGCTTGGCGGGTTTTTCCACCGAACCGTATTCCGCGCAAGCCTCCGCAAACTTCTGCATCGTCACAAGACCATGTTCGGGATGCGCCATTTCTCTGCCGCGGAAACGGATGGAAACCTTCACCTTGTTGCCCGCCTTCAGGAATTTGACGGCGTGGTTCACCTTGGTTTCAAAATCGTGCGTGTCGATATTCAAAGACAAACGGATCTCTTTGATTTCGACAGACTTCTGATTTTTTCTGGATTCCTTTTCCCGCTTTGACTGCTCGAAACGATATTTGCCGTAGTCCATGATCTTGCATACGGGCGGCTTTGCCTGCGGAGCGATCTTGACAAGATCCTGGTTTCTCTGTTCCGCGAGTTTGAGCGCCTCGGATGCCGGCATGATCCCGAGCTGTTCGCCTGTGTCGGAAATCACGCGGACTTCGCTGTCCCGAATTTCTTCGTTGATTTGCAGTTCTTTCGTACCGATGTTCAAGCACCTCCAAAAAATAAAAACGCGGACGATATGCTCGCCCGCGCAAAAATCAACACACAGAACGCCCCGATGGGAGCCCTTGCGATTGACCTGCTGCGGACGGCACCGAGTAGGTGGGAACATACCTGTTCCGCTTTATTGTGGATGTATTATACAACGCAGGAATGCGTTTGTCAAGCACTTTTTTCAAAAAATTCCGCGAAGCCGCGCGATCAGGTACGCAACGGCGGCCATCACCGCCTGGAACAGCAGCAGCGGCCACATGCCGACGGCGGTCACAACGCCGAGCGCCGACAGCAGTCCCGCAACGAGAACGCCGAGGAGCACGTGGAACAGCATCAGCAGATTGATGATCTTGAACGTGCCGCACAGCGTGTAGGACATCGTGAAGCTGCGCAGCAGAGAGAGCGCCGACCCATCGTGGATGATGCCGGATTTTGCGTACTCGCGCACACGGGTGCGGTATTTTTTATAAATCTTGCCGGAGGTGCTGCTCATCAGGCGGATGTTCCCCAGCCGCATCCCGAACGTTTCGTTGATCAGATCCGTCGTCACGTTGGGGTCAAAATTGCGCAGCAGGATCGTTACGCCGTCGACCCCGAGCCGTTTGAGGAACGGCAGGATCTTCCGGTTGGGCGCGTAGCTGACCACCAGCAAGGCGGCAAGGCTGTTGGCGATCGCAACATAGATCACCTTCCTGCCGTCGTGCGCATATTTTTCTTCATTCACGTGCTCCACGTCAAAGTTATGGTGGCGCATCATGTTCCGGTTGCCGATGAACACCTTCTGCCCGTTGATCCAGCCGGAGATGCCCATGCGGTCCTCATAACTGAAGCCGCTCACCTCGGGCAGCAGCTCCCGCTTGCTGATCACCTGGTCGAACACCTGCGTCAGCGGTCCGCCGGAATGAATGACCATGGCGGCGGTGTAGAGCATGATATCGTCGATGCGGACGTGATGGAAATCGCGGAAGCCGTGCATCTGGCAGTTTTCCTGATCAAACAGGGCGGCGCTGTCGATCACCACGGCGTTGGCGGTGCTGTATTCTTCAATGGCGCTCTGCCCCGTCAGCAGTCCGCCGTCCCGGTTGAAGCGGCGGTTTGCCCAGCGCATGGGCAGCTGGATCGCCGCCGCGCCGAACGCGGGCACGCACAGGCACACCGCGCTTGCCGCAGACGTCACGCCGCCGAGAAAATCTTTTGTCAGAATGCCGCCGAGCACGCCACTGATCAGCGCCCCGATCATGGCGATCGGCAGCAGCAGGGATTGCAGCTTGTCCGCCGAAACGTCACCCTCGCAGCGTTCGATCAGCCTTGCCGGCCGTTTGGCGCGGCAGGAATAGCGGATGTCCGGCGAGCCCATGAGCAGGTTCCGCCCGATTTCAAACGCGTCCAGCTCTTTTTCGATGCGCTGGACGGAATACAGACGATCCCGCATTTTTCCGGTGCAGAACGTCAGCGCGCTGAGCGTTCTGGCGTGCCGAAGATACTCGCTGTACTCCAGCAGGGCAAACGCGCCCGCCGCACAGCCGGCGATGGAAAACGTGTGATAATCCAGCGCAAGATTCGCAACGGCGGCGCAAAGGGTCTGTACCGTCGCCGCAAACGTGACGGCGGCAACGGCGCTCTGCATATCCGGATTCTTGTTGAACAGGGCGAGCACGCCCGTATTGATATGCTCTCTGCCAGCAAAAATGCAGACGGCGAGCAACAGCAGGTTCAGCACGCTGACCCAGCCCGTATCGTACCCCGACGCAAAGACGGAGATCAGGTTGACCATCAGCAGCGCGGCGCAGAGAACGCCGTACAGCGTTGTGCGCAGCATCGCCTGCCGGCGGTATGTATACAGCGTCGTCCGGATATGGCCGACGTCTTTTTCCTGCATATATTCAAAGCCCAGACGGCTTCTGGATTCATAGGGCTTGACTTCTTTTTTCGGCGGCTTCGGATCGTTGAACAGGCGACGGAGCTCGTCCGTTTCCGCCTGGTCGATCCCCTCGTTTTCCGCCTCGGCAATCACATGGAATCTGCCGGCTCTTTCCTTGCGGCGCGTATGCAGCTTTTCCTCTGCTTCCTCCTCGGAGACCTGTTCCGGCGTTTCCGTCTTCTCCGCCGGGCCGAAGCCCTCCAGAACCATCTGCCGCTTAGTCCAGCTCATCGGATCTTCCTGCTCCTCCGTCTCGTCGGTGAACAGATCCTCATCCGTTTTCACGTCTTCCGCCTCTACGATCACGGGGATGCTTTCCAGATCGTCGATGGTCTCCGTCTTGACTTTTTTCACCATGAACCCCGGGCGTTCGAAGACCTGGGTCCCCTCCTCGGCCGGCGTCTCCTCTTCCTCCGGCTCGACCGTTTCAAGAAACCGGCGGCGGTTCTCGTCCGTTTCCATGCCGTGCTCTTTGACCGGCAGCAGCGGCTCGTCAAAATCGCCCGCACAGACGGCGCCGCTCTGCTTCATGCCGTTGATCACGTCGGCAACGCGCTGCTTCGCCGTTCTGGAGGAGATCGCAATATCGGGCGGCGGGGCTTTTTCCCCGTCGTCGGGCTTTTCCTCCGGCTGCGCTTCGATCGGCTCGATCCGCCGTGTTTTTTCCATTTCCGTTTCCGGCGTGACTGCGGCGTCCGCAAGACGCCTTGAACGCGCAAAATTGCCCAGCACGGTCTCATCCGCCGGTTTGGACGGTTCCTTGCGGGAAAGCAGACGGTTGATTCTGTCATAGACCGTTAATTTTTCTTGTTCGTCAGCCATGCCGTTCACCCCTTTGCCCGAATGCCCGATCGCTGACGGGAGACCTCGTAAATCAGGATCCCCGCCGCGACGGATGCGTTCAGTGAGTTGATTTTGCCTTTCATCGGCAGAGAAACGATAAAGTCGCTTTTTTCGCGGATCAGACGACTGACGCCCCTGCCCTCCGCGCCGATCACCAGACAGACGCCGCCGGCATAATCGACCTCACACCAGTTCTGTCCGTCCATATCCGCCGCGTAGATCCACACGCCGCGCTGTTTGAGCTCGTCCACAGCCGCCGCAAGATTCGCCACACGCGCCACGGGAACGTATTCCACCGCGCCCGCCGACGCCTTGCCGACAACATAGGACAGCGCCGCGCTGCGCCGTTTGGGAATGATCACGCCGTGCGCGCCGCCGGCCTCTGCGCTGCGCAGGATCGCGCCGAGATTGTGCGGATCCTCCAGCTCGTCGCAGAGGATAATGAACGGCTGCTCCTGCCGTGACGCCGCAAGCGCAAAAATATCGTCGATCTCGGCGTATTCATGCACCGCCGCATACGCCGCAACGCCCTGGTGCGCGCTGCCGCCGCAGATCGCGTCCAGCTTTCTGCGGTCGACCTCCTTGATCACGATGCCCTTTTCCCTGCATATGGTCAGGATCTGACCGACGGAGCCGCCGCGGTCGCCCTTTGCAACCAGCAGCGTATCGACCGCTCTGCCGCTTTTCAGCGCCTCGGTGACGGCATTCCTGCCGATGATCAGATCATTTCGTTTTTCGTCCGGTTTCCGTTCCATAAAAGCTCCTGTAATGTACAGATTTCTACGCATACAAATACACATTTTATTATAGCACAGGCAATCGACAAATTACAATACCTTTTTACATCGGATTTCCGACGCGTTTTTCCCATCCGTTTTATTACAATATTTATAATGAAAGAAAACAAGGGTGAGGAACCATGACGATCCAAAAAGAAAGATTCCGGAAGCTGCTGTCCTTCTGCCGTCCCGCGCTGTTTTTCGGCGGCGGACTGCTGTTTTCCCTGCCGTATCTCGCCGGAACCTGCGCGCCGTTTGCGATCGCGCTGCCCGCCGCGGCGGACGGGATCTGCGCGCTGTTCTGCGCCGCCGGCGCGATGGTCGGCTTTGCCGTGTTCCACACGGGTCTGTCCGTCGTTCGGTATGCCGCGATCCTGCTGACCTCCGTGACGCTGCAGCGGCTGTTCCTGCGCGCGTTTGGTCTGCGGCGCGGACTGATGCGTTCGATCTGCCCCGGCGTCTGCACCCTGAGCGTGAGCCTCGTGTTCCTGTTCGCGCAGCGGATCAGCATCCGTCTGCTGCTTGCGGTACTGTGCGAGACCGCGCTGACAGCGGCCGCCGTGCCGATGTTCCGGCTGGCGCTGCGGCAGGCAAAAAACGGATTTCCGCCCGCGGAGGAAGAGCCCTCGCAGCAGACGGTCTGCGTGCTGATGAGCCTTGCCCTGCTGCCGGCGCATCTGTGCTGCCTTTCCCCGATCGCCGCGGCATGCGGACTCGGCGCGCTGTTTCTGGTCGTACTGCTCGCGTCGTGCCGCTGCGGTACGTTCGGCGGCTGGATCGCCGGGATCTGCTGCGGCTTTGCCTGCGCTCTGGGTACGGAAGCGGATTTTATGTGCGCCGCCCTTGCACTGTGCGGCTGCGCCTGCGCGATCCTGCACCCGAACCGGTATCTCAGAGCCCTGCTCGCGCTGGGGTGCGGCACGCTCGGTTGCGCGTTCGGAGAATATACGCCGATCCTGCCGCATCTGCCTGCAGTTGCCGCCGCCTGCGTATTGTTCTGCTGTCTGCCCGCGCGGTGGCTCTCCCCCGTTTCCCCGCCGCAGACAGAAACGCATCTGCGCACGCCGACCGTCGCGGCTGCGGAGGAATCCGCCATTGTCAGCGCCATGGCCGCCGTAAGCGACTGCATGACCGCCGCGCGCAAAACGATCGCCTCCAACGCGCCGGACAGGCTGCCGTCTGTTCTGCAAACGGCGCGGGAAACGATTTGTGCGCA
>JAEEGL015858478.1_pt1 | contig 11493 bp, 10 predicted proteins | sample 9134231 | NCBI WGS metagenome assembly JAEEGL01 (sample SAMN16246548, study PRJNA631951) | gut metagenome | biome: gut microbiome; feature: rumen; material: fiber-attached | host: Bos | place: Iran: Karaj | collected 2018-10
ATGCGGCTCGCATCAAGCGTTTCGGCACGCAAGCCTCCTCCTCGCGTGACTATTACGACGACTATTACACAGGCGGCAGCAGCGGCGGCGACACCTACGTTTATGTGGGCAGCAGCTACGACCCCTTCTATTGGAGTTTCGCCCCGAGTTTCTACATCGGTTGGGGCTATCGTCCTTACTGGCGCTCCTACTGGGGCTGGGACTATTACTGGGGCTATCCCTACTACAGCTATTGGGGCTGGGATCCTTATTGGTCTTACAGTTGGGCCTACTACAACCCATATTGGCACCACCCGTATCACCACCATCACCACCACGACTGGCATCATGGCGGCGGCAACCATCCCAGCGGCAACAACAGCCTCGGCAACTATGTGGCCAGCGTGCGCCACGGCAACAGCACCGCCGGCTCGATGAGCAACAGTATGAACAATGGTCGCGTCAGGCCCTCAACGGGAGGCAGCATGTCGGGCACAGCCAGCGCTGGTGGCAGCAATGCCAGAGTCAGCGGCAGCAACTCAAGCCGCCCAACGGCAGGCAGTGCTTCGAGCCGCACCAACAATGCTAACGTCAGCAGACCCACCGTCAGCAACCGCCCGACAGCAGGCACCAGCGGACGCACGGGCAATGTCACGGCCAGCCGTCCTTCAAGCAGCAGCACCGCCCGCACGGGCAGCCAAAGCAGTGAACGCCAAAACTACACCTCGCCGAGCAGCAGCCGTCCTTCGCGCTCCAGTTCCGAATATGTGCGCCCGCAAGGTTCGTCCTCCTCGCGCTCATCCTCATCCAGCGCAAGCAGAAGCAACTCAAGCAGTGGCAGCTACAACAGAAGTGGCTCGTCAAGCAGCAGGAGCAGTTCGTCAAGCGGCAGTTACAACAGAAGCAGTTCGCCTTCGAGAAGTTCCTCATCGAGTTCAAGCCGCAGTTCGGGCAGCAGTTATAGCGGCGGAAGCCGTAGCTCAAGTTCGGCCGGCAGCCACAGTTCAGGCGGCGGAAGTCGCGGTTCAAGTAGCGGCGGCGGACGCAGTTCGGGCGGCGGAAGAAGATAAATTTCAGCCGAATAGCCGGATTTGACAATAAAAGACTACCTTTGCAGTTCAATTCAAAAGGTAGTCTTTTTCGTTAATATGAAGAGAATCATCACTATAGTTTTTGCTCTGTTCTGCATTTCGGCGACCTTCGCGCAAGGCCCCGACGATGCCTGCCGGTTTTCACAAACCTATTACCAAGGCACTGCCAAGGCTTTGGGCATGGGCAACGCTCTCGGTGCAGTGGGTGGCGACATGACCGCCGTCAGCATCAATCCGGCTGGCTTGGGCATTTATCGCAGCAATGAGTTTACAGCCTCGCTCAACCTGATGGACAATTTCCATTCGTCCGACTATTACGGCTCGACCCAAAACGCCAACCGTTTCCGACTTTCGATTCCCAATGTGGGCTTTGTCGGCACCAAAGAGCGGAGCAACTACCGCGCCTTACGATACACCCAGTTTGGCATCGGACTCACGCGCACCAACGACTTCAACATGCACACCTTGAGCAGAGGCATCAATCCAACAAGTTCTAAGATTGACAATTATCTCGCTCAAATCGACGGACTCAATCCCGATGATTTCCAAAGCCTATTCCCCAACGACATCTATCCCGCATGGCAGACCTATCTCATTGACATTTATGAAGATGAAGAAGGAGAATATTACAGCAGTCCCGTGCCTCAAGGCAACATTTGGCAAGGTCAGGATTGTGACTTCAAGGGGCGTGCCGAGGAATGGACCTTTGCGGGAAGTGCCAACTATTTCGACAAACTCTTTATCGGCATCAGTGCGAACTTGGCCCACATCAAGCGCGAAGGCGTGAAGGTTTTCAGCGAATCGCATCCCGACGGCGCAGACCCCGGGAGCGGTTTCAACAAGTGGAGTTTCACCGAGAACCTCCGCTCTACTGGCTGGGGCGGCAGTGTCAAGGTCGGGTTCATTTACCATGCTAATTCGTGGTTCCGTTTCGGCGGTGCTTTCCACTCCCCGACCATCTATGCTTTCACCGAATCGTGGCAAACCGAAACAGAATCTGAAATCAACTGGATTACAAGGAAATACATCAGCCCACAATCCTACTACGAATACACATTCATCAGCCCTTTGAAGTGGATTGGGAGCATGGCTTTTGTCGTCCAAAACCGTGGCATCATCAGCCTTGACGCAGAATATCAGAATTATGGTGCGGCCAAGTTCACCGCCAATGACTGGAATTATGACACCGTCAACTTCAACATCAGAAACACTTACGGGCGCACCCTCAACTTCCGCCTCGGCAGCGAGTGGGACCTTGGCGGATCCTACCTTCGTTTGGGCGCAGCCTATTACGGCAGTCCATTGGGTTTAGGAAAATCTGACGGTAGCGTCAAGAAAGCCTCAGTCGGCATCAGTCTGCCTGCTGGCACAGCCGTCACTTTCGATTTTGCCTACGAACTCACATACGGCAAAAACCAAATCACCCTTTACGATGCAGGCAATCTGGGCATCGAACCTGTCACGCAAAGGCAATTCAAGCACCTCCTTTTGGCCACCCTCAAGGTGAGGTTCTGAACAAAAAAAGGGCCACACGAATGTGACCCCAAACCAAAAAAACACTATTTTTTACGTTATGCGTTATATTGCGCAATGATGTCTTTGTCCACCAAGATACGTCCACAATATTCGCACACGATGATTTTCTTGTGCGTGCAGATGTCTAATTGGTGTTGCGGAGGAATACGGTTGAAGCAACCACCGCAAGCCTCATCGAAAATGCCGACCACGGCGAGGCCGTTGCGGGCGTTCTTGCGGATGCGCTTGTAGGCGACAAGCAGACGATCTTCAACGAATTTCTCTGCTTCGGCTGAACGCTCAAGCAGTTGTTCCTCTTCCTTTTCGGTGCCTTCCACTAACGAATGGAGTTCCACTTTTTTCTCCTTCAGAGCCGATTTCAGCTCGTTCAAGCGCATTTGAGCCTCAGCAACCTTGGCGGCCACATCATTGTCCTTGGCCGTGATTTCCTTGATGCGCTTCTCAGAAAGTTGATTATCAAGTGTTTGATATTCAATCTCTTTTGTCAGCGAATCATACTCACGGTTGTTGCGGACATTGTTCTGCTGCTCCTCATATTTCTTAATCAAGGCTTCAGTTTCCTTGATCTTGATTTTATAGTTGGTGATGTCCGATTGATACTTCTTGCTTTCCGCCTTGAAGTTGGTGATACGGGTTTCCAAACCAGCGATTTCGTCCTCAATATCCTGAATTTCAAGGGGAAGATTGCCACGATAGGCGCGGATTTCGTCAATCTTGGAGTCCACTTGCTGCAAAGTGTAAAGGGCCACCAATTTCTGCTCGACGCTCACTTCAACCGGCACTTCGCCAGCAGGTTCGGATTCGGTTGCAGCCTCCGCAGGCTCTTCCTTCACTTCTTCCTTGACCTCAGCGATTTCTTCCTTGATTTCCTCCTTAACCTCTTCCTTCACTTCCTCTTTAACTTCTTCAACCACAGGAGTTTCCTCCACTTTCTTGGTGGTTTTTTTCGCAGTCTTCTTGGGTTTTTCCTCAGCGGTTTCCTCCTTGACTTCGGCATCCACAACTTCGGGGGTTTCCTCAACCTTGGCGGTTTTTTTGGTTACCTTCTTGGTTTCCTTAACTTCTTTAGCCTCAGCGACTTCAGTCACTTCAGCCTCTTCATTATTCACTTTCTTAGCCATATTGTTGATTTCTAATTTCTTACAAAATAATGAACCGCATTTGTCCTCGTTTCAGCGATTTCGGCTGCAAATTTAGGAAATTTTTTCCGAATCAAGTCACATAATAATTCTTTCGTGAATTGTTCGGTCTCGAAATGCCCGCCATCGACCAACAAAATGTTACCCTCTGGAACGAAAAAGTCGTGATATTTGACGTCAGCGGTAAGATAAGCATCGGCTTGATTTTTCATCGCATCGGCCATAAACGGAACCCCTGCCCCACCACAAAGCGCGACTTTCTGAATTTTACGACCTGTCAAAGCAGAATGGCGCAAACAAGGCGAGCCGATTGTTTTGGCCACAAGGTTCAGAAACTCAAGTTCATCCATCGGTTTTTCAAACTCACCCACCATGCCTGCTCCACAAAGTTCAGGTGAACATTCAGAAGGTTGCAGAATGTGCAAATTCTTCAAGCCCAACTTTTCCGCGAGGACACGACTCACACCTAAGTAACTGTTATCCAAATTAGTGTGCATGGAAATCATAGTGATGTCGTTCTTGACGGCCTTCATCAAAGCACGCTCAATGTAGGTTTCGGGTGTCAAATGCTTCAATCCCCTGAAAATCAGCGGGTGATGGCTGATGATGAGATTACAGTTTTTGGCGATGGCCTCGTCCACGATTTCTTCGGTTATATCCAAGCAAATCAATGCTTTACGTGCTTCTGCGTTCATGTCACCGACTTGCAGGCCTGCATTGTCGTAACTTTCTTGCCAATGCAGCGGTGCAATCTCGGTAATGCAATCCAAAATGTCTTTTACGGTCATATTTTCAAAATTTGGCTCAAAATTAGGAATTTTTGCCTAATTTTGACCCCCATAATGAGAATTTTACTATTGCCCATATCGCTTTTGTATCACATTGCGCTGAAAATCAGGCATAAACTTTACGATTGGCGGATTTTGAAAAAGACGCGATTCGAGAAGCCCGTGATTTGCGTGGGCAACCTCTGCCTTGGTGGAAGCGGCAAAACGCCCACGGTGGAATACCTTATTAATATATTGCGCGACAAATACAAAGTGGCAACGTTGAGTCGGGGCTACGGGCGCAAGACGAAAGGTTTACAAATAGCTGACAACCAAAGCACTTACGAAACCATTGGCGACGAGCCACTGCAATATTTCAGGAAGTTTCAAGGAATTATGGTCGCGGTGGACGAAGACCGTGTGGACGGCACAGGCAAACTGCTTACTTTTCCTCACCGTGCTGAAGTCGTTCTCTTGGACGATGCTTTCCAACACCGACCCATCATAGCGGGATTGAACATCCTACTGACTGAATATCAGCACCTTTATTGCGACGATTTCCTCTTCCCTACCGGCACTTTGCGCGACATCAAGTCTGCCGCCAAACGTGCACAAATCATCGTGGTCAGCAAGTCGCCGATGAATTTGGATGAAAGAGAGAAACAACAGATTATCAAAAAGTTAAAGCCAACAAACGAGCAAAAAGTGTTTTTCTCCTATTTGGAATACGCTCCTTTGCAGCCTTTGAACGAGGCGGCCAAACAATTTGAGGTTGCTAAAGCCGATTCCGCCCTGCTGTTTTGCGGCATTGCAAATCCGAAACCACTCATCAAGGAACTTTATAAACGATTCCAAACATTTGGTTATCTGACTTTTGCAGACCATCATGCCTACACCGAAGACGATTTGATAACCATCCTGCAACGATTTGGGCATCTCGACGGCGAGCAAAAAATCATCATCACCACCGAAAAAGATGCCGCCCGATTGACAAATTCTCCTTATTTTTGTCAGTTTGAAACTGCGCCGCTGTTCGCTTTGCCCGTTGGCGTAAGGTTCCTCGAAGAAAAAAAGTTTAACGAAGAAATATTGAACTATGTACGAGAAGATACTCACTACAATTGATTATATCAACCTGAAAACGAGAAATTTCCGTCCAGAAATCGGTATTGTTTTAGGTTCAGGTTTGGGCGGTCTGGCCAATGGCATCACCGTGCAACACGCCATCCCCTATTCTGACATACCGAACTTCCCTGTTTCCACTGTGCAAGGCCACAAGGGGCAACTGCTTTTTGGCACCATTGCCGGTCGGCGCGTGGTGGCCATGCAAGGGCGTTTCCACTTCTATGAAGGCTACCCGATAGAAACCGTCACCTTCCCCATTCGCGTGATGATGCAGTTGGGCATACAATTCCTCATCCTCAGCAACGCCGCTGGCGGCCTCAACCCTGACTTCAAGGTGGGCGACATTATGATCATCACCGACCAAATCCACATGATGCCCAACCCGCTGATTGGGCCGCACGACGACCGTTTCGGCGACCGTTTCCCCGACATGAGCGAGCCTTACGACAAGCGCCTCATCCACTTGGCCGATGCCATCGCAAAAGAGAAAGGCATTGAAGTTCAGCACGGTGTGTACACCGCCACCACCGGCCCGACCTACGAAACGCCTGCCGAGTGCCGCTACTTCCGCATCATCGGCACCGACGCCATCGGAATGTCAACCACGCCAGAGGTCATCGTGGCGCGACAGGGCAAGCTGCCCGTTTTCGGCCTGTCCATCATCTCCGACATGGGCAACATCTACGGCGAGGACCATCCCGTCATCATCACGCACGAAGAAGTCATCAAGGCCGTGAACGCCGTCGAGCCGAAACTCATCACCCTCATCACCGAACTCATCCGCCGCTCGTCCGAAATCAAGTTCTGATGGCCGTTTATTTCGTCACCGATTTCCATTTGGGCATCCCCACGCTTGCCGACAGCCACGAGCGCGAACGCAAGTTATTGCGTTTTTTGGAGCAAATCCGTCCCGACTGCGAGGAACTCTACCTAATGGGCGACTTGTTCGACTTTTGGTTTGAGTACAAGACCGTGATTCCCAAGGGTTTCGTCAGGCTGCAAGGCAAGTTGGCCGAGTTTACCGATGCCAACATTCCCGTGCATTTGTTCATCGGCAACCACGATTTGTGGAGTTTTGGTTACTTGCGCAATGAAATCGGGATTGAGCTGCACCGCGAGCCCGTCATCAAGACCATCAAAGGAAAGAAGTTCTTCCTCGTCCACGGCGACGGACGCGGCCCTGGCGACAAAGGCTACAAGTTCCTCAAAAAAGTGTTTGAATGTAAGTTCAACCAGTTCTTGTTCAGGCTGATACATCCCGACTTCGGCATAGGATTGGCCTTGAAATGGTCACACAACCATCGCCTGAAAAAAATCAAAAACGAAGTGGAACGCGGCTATTATGACGACATTCCCAACACGCGCCTCTACCAATACGCCCAAGAGCAAGCCCAACTCGACCCTTCAATTGACTTCTTCGTCTTCGGCCACCAACACAAACCCATGCAATACAAGACTGGTAACCACGCCCTGACCACCATCGTGGGTAATTGGATTTATGATTTCAGTTATGCGGTGTTTGATGGGGAGAAGGTGGAGCTGAGGAGGTTTGAGCCAGAGATAGCTTGACGGAATGTGATAAAAAACTTTTGCTAACTTTGCCGCCACTATGAGTACCGAAATCATTCACATTGAAGAATCCGAATACAACTCAATTCTGCTACAGGCCGTAGCAGTAATTGACAAAGCTCGCACAAATGCGGCAAAAAGCGTGAGTTGCATTGCCAACACCGCTTATTGGGAAATCGGTAAACTGCTTTATGAGAAGAAACTGGATAGTGGTTATGGAAACCGCGTTGTTGAAAGGCTTTCCATCGACTTAAAGCAATTGTATCCCTCAATGGGTCTCTCGCCCCGTAACTTATGGGATATGAAACGCTTTTATGTTCGCTTTCTTGAAAGCGACGAAAAACTGCGACAGGCTGTCGCAGTTTTGCCTTGGTCACATAACTTGATGCTAATCAACAAAAAAATTGACTTATCTGACAGCCAGATTCTTTTCTATTCACAACAAGTTGTGGCAAAGGGTTGGAATCGTGATTTGCTGATGAACGCCATCAAGCTCAAAATGCACGAAAACCAAAAGCCCGTTCTTCCCGACAATAATTTTTCGACAACGCTTCCCGCTCTTCAGGCCAATTATGCCAATGAGGTATTCAGGGACAATTACAACCTTGGCTTTCTCGGGGTTACGGAACCCATTGGCGAACTCGAACTTGAACGCCGTTTGGTCGAAAAGGTCAAACTGTTTCTTTTGGAACTTGGCAAAGGCTTTACCTTCATCGGAAACCAGTATGTATTGGAGTACAACGGCAAGGAAAGCAAGGTCGATATGCTTTTCTTCCATCGAGGATTACGCTGTTTGGTGGCCATCGATTTGAAGATTGGAGCCTTCAAGCCCGAATACGCTGGCAAGATGAATTACTATCTTTCCCTTCTCGACAGGATAGAGCGGGGCGAGGACGAGAACCGTTCCATAGGCATCATCCTTTGTGCAGAGAAAGACCATGTGGATGTGGAACTGGCATTGGAAGACATGGGAAAACCGATAGGCGTGGCCGAATACCAGTTGATACTTCCGAAGCAAGAATTGGAAAAGGTTGTCAGGGACGAAATCGCCATATACGAAAGAGACCGGCAGAGAATTTCGAGCAATTCTACAGAAAACGAATTCAACTAACTTGAAATCGACAACAATACTGAAAACGACACTATGGAAACCAACATGCAGAAAGCCATCTTCTCACACCTAAACCAAGTGGAACGCGAAAACAACGTGAAAGTCCTGCTTGCTGTTGAATCAGGGAGCAGGGCTTGGGGGTTCCATTCCGCCGAAAGCGACTGGGATGTGCGTTTCGTCTATGTCCACCAGCTCGACTGGTATCTGAAAGTGAACGAAAGCCGCGATGTAATCGAGCACATGTACGACGACGATGTTGACCTCGTGGGTTGGGATTTGCGCAAGACTTTACGCTTATTCCAGAAGTCCAACCCCGCACTGATGGAATGGCTTCATTCGCCCATCATCTACCGAGCCGACGAGGTTTTCCTCTCACGCATGAGGGCGTTGGAGCCCGCCTATTTCAACCCCATCAAGACCATGTACCACTACGGGAGCATCTACATCAAGCACGACAAACGCTATTTGCAAAACGCGGCCTATCCGCTCAAGCGTTTCCTTTACTATTTGCGAGGCATCTTGGCTTGTCGTTGGGTTGAAGAAAGGCAATCCATGCCGCCTGTGTTGTTTAGCGACTTGGTCAATGGCACTGTAAAAGAAGAAGCCATCCGTCAGAAAATCCAGGAATTACTTGCACTGAAAAAGGCGAGCAAGGAAAACGACCTCAAGGAAGTGGATTCAAGTCTTGTTGAATATGCTCGACATTGGTCCGACTATTATACGGAACGTGTAGGCACATTCCGTCCAGAGCATGACAAGACTTCTTCTGAGGCACTGGATTCCATCTTGTTTGATATGGTAACGCTCAACACAAACCATTAATTCCCATCGGAGGCGAAAGTCTTACTTCCTCGGTCGCTTTCAGGGGTAGTTTTGGTGACAGCGGATGGGGAATTTTCTTTCATTTTTGGTGCATCCAGCGAAGTGTCAAGGCTGAGGAGGATTTGACATCAGGATAACTTGACGGAAACTTTGGTTTTTTGTGAGATTCCGTCAAGATACAATTTATGCTTTATTACATAGAAAAACAGTAGCCAAATCCTTCTAAAGTCAATTATTTCATCACATGTCAGCACATGTCATCCTCATATCTTTTTACAAATAAAAGACCAACCATTAGTGCCATATATGGTATTTAATTTGTCTTGCAACTCCGAACAATTTTTGACATTTTCCTCTTCGGTATTCCAATACGAATCTCCATCAGCAGATCCATGATGATAATCCTCACATTTGCAAGTTTTACTTTTACTACAACTTGAATTTATAAGACCTACCGCCACAAATGTCAAAATAATGAAGAACATCTTTTTCATCTTCTTTTTGCCTAGTTATATCCCATCAGGCTCTTCGGTTTTAGTTGATGAATTAAACTCCGCAAAAATAGAGAAACAAACTAAAAATCAAACAATTACAACGTAACGGATTATTTGTCACTTGTGCAACAAATGGTTTTACAATAGTGTCAAATATCATTTTACGGTTTTTGGTTTTCCCAATGGTCTGAATAGACTTTGAAGAAGTTGCAATCCATTATGTCACAAAGCCTTGAAAGGATTTCCATGTTGACCCATTGGCTCTCGAAAAGATGATAGACATTCTGCCGCGAGCAACACATTTTACGGGCAAGCCATGCCACGGTGCGCTCCTGCCGGGCGAGTTCTTCTTTAATAAGGTGTCCGATATGTGGTGCTTCTTGCGTGGCCATGTCCTTGAGATTTGGATATAAAAAAGCGTAGAACTATTTCTTGTTTGACACTCAGGGTTTCCACGCCCTCCCAATCTAACAAGTATTCCACGCCGTAACACGGCGTTTAATAACTTGTCCTTGATTGGGTGTCCTCGAAAAGAGAACAGTTGTGGAATTTTGAGTGTCAAGGACAGCAATAAACGCTGTCTGTTGTATGTCAAATGTTTGTTGTTAATCTATTCTCTTTTGGGTCGTTTTGTTTTGGGATTAGTTTTGTTATTGTTGGTTATCTCTCTGTGAGTTATCTGTCATATCGTTTCCCAAGAAAGCGCAATAATCCTCCAAAGACTTTTGCATCACTTCTTGTGGTATCAATTTGTGCAATTGACAACTGCACAATTTCAGTTGCTTTTCAATCGGCAAAGATAAACAATTTCCCCTTATTGCAACTTTCGTCACCATTTTTCAGATTGTTTTCCAAAAGAATTCCCTATCTTTGCCCAATCTTGAAATCTTCAAATCTTGAAATTCTAAATTCAATAATTATGCAAATCACCAACAACTACATCGAAGCCAACAAGGAGCGTTTCCTTGAGGAATTGTTTGACCTGATCAGAATCCCGTCCATCAGCTCGGAATCGGCGCACAAGCCCGACATGATCCGCTGTGCCGAGTGCTGGCGTGACCATCTTTTGAAAGCCGGCGCCGACAAGGCAGAGGTGATGCCTACCGAAGGCAATCCCATCGTCTATGGAGAGAAAACCATCGACCCGAAGCTGCCTACCGTGCTGGTTTACGGCCACTACGACGTGATGCCCGTCGATCCCATCGACCTATGGCACACCGACCCGTTTGAGCCTGTCGTCAAGGACGGAAAAATCTGGGCTCGCGGCGCCGACGACGACAAAGGCCAGTCGTTCATGCATGCCAAAGCCTTTGAAACGATGGTGAAAACCAACACTTTGCCCTGCAACGTGAAGTTCATGCTTGAAGGCGAAGAGGAAATCGGCTCGGGCAGCCTCTCGAAGTGGATTGAGGAATACAAAGACCTCGTGAAGGCCGATGTCATCCTCGTTTCCGACACCTCCATGATTGCCACCGACGTGCCAAGCATCACCACAGGCTTGCGCGGCTTGGCCTATTGGGAAATCGAGGTCACTGGTCCCAACGCCGACCTCCACTCCGGCCTCTTCGGCGGCAGCGTGGCCAACCCGCTCAACACCTTGTGCGAGATGATTGCCAAGTGTACCGACGAGAACAACCACATCACCATCCCGCATTTCTACGACGACGTCATCGACTGCTCCGCACGCGAACGCGAGCTGCTCAATATGGCTCCATACAACGAGAAGAACTACATGAACAGTGTCGGAGTGAAGGCGCTGCGTGGCGAGGAAGGCTACACCAAGATCGAACGCGTCGGCGTGCGTCCCACCTTCGACCTCTGCGGCATGTGGGGTGGCTACACGGGCGAAGGCTCCAAGAC
>JAEEGL010095134.1_pt1 | contig 11492 bp, 6 predicted proteins | sample 9134231 | NCBI WGS metagenome assembly JAEEGL01 (sample SAMN16246548, study PRJNA631951) | gut metagenome | biome: gut microbiome; feature: rumen; material: fiber-attached | host: Bos | place: Iran: Karaj | collected 2018-10
GGACCATTGGGGATGATTATCTCTTTAGTGGGTATCGCTATATTTTTAGGACTTACGGCATACGACATACATAAAATCAAGGTGTTTGCACAAAATGAAGGTTTATTTGATGAAGAACATGTAAGCAAAGTTGTCATCTGGGGTGCACTTCAATTATACTTAGACTTTATCAATATTTTCTTAAAGTTGCTAAGCCTTATGGGTAAAAGAAGACGTTAATTAATGATTATTCCCTCTTGAGGGAGCTTCCTCAAGAGGGTCTTCTTTTTATCTAATTTAGTGTGCTTCGTACCATGAGCTTCCTACTTCTGCTTCAGCTACTAAAGGCGCTTTAAGATTTGCAACATTTTGCATTTCACTTACTAATATTTCTTTTGCTTTTTCAACTTCATCTTCTGGTGCTTCTAAAACTAATTCATCATGCACTTGAAGAATTAATCTTGTTTTTAATTTTTCCTCATCTAGTTTCTTTTGAACATTTACCATCGCAATTTTAATAATATCTGCAGCACTTCCTTGGATTGGAGTGTTCATTGCTATTCTTTCTGCTCCTTGACGAACATTAAAATTCTTTGCATTTATTTCTGGAACATATCTTCTTCTTCCCCAAAGTGTTTGAGAATAACCTTTTTCTCTGCATTCATCAACAGCAAACTTCATAAAATTATGAATTCCTGGATATTTTACAAAATATTTTTCTATATATTGTTTTGCCTTAGCTCTAGAAATTCCAATGTTTGCACCTAGTCCAAAATCAGAAATTCCATATACTATTCCAAAATTTACAGCTTTAGCTTCAGAACGCATTTGTTTTGTAACTTTGTCTAGAGGAACTTCAAACACTTGTGATGCTGTAATTGCGTGTACATCAAGTCCTTCCTTAAAACCTTTTATCATCGTATCATCATTTGAAACATGCGCAAGTACTCTAAGTTCAATTTGTGAATAATCGGCATCTATAAACTTATATCCTTTTGGTGCAACAAACACCTTTCTAAACTCTCTTCCTTCTTCTGTTCTTACTGGAATATTTTGAAGGTTTGGATCAGAACAGCTTATTCTTCCTGTAGCAGTGACTGTTTGATTAAATGAAGCATGAATTCTTCCATCCTCTTTAACAAGTGGTAACAGTCCATCTGCATATGTTGATTTTAATTTTGCAAGTGTTCTATACTCTAGTATCTTTTCTACTATTGGGTGATCATCTCGTATTTTATCAAGTGTATCAGCATCTGTAGAATAACCGCTCTTTGTTTTCTTAGGTGCATAAATATGAAGTACTTCAAATAATACGTGACCTAATTGTTTTGGAGAATTAACGTTAAATTGTTCACCGGCCATATCCATTATTTCGTCATTTAATGCGTTAACCCTTGCAGTTAAATCTTTTTGATACGTTTCTAAAGTTTTTTTATCTACCAAGACACCTGCTATTTGCATTCTAGCAAGCACTATTCTAAATGGCATTTCTATATTTTTAAATAGTTCGATTTCTTCTTCCTTTTTTAGTTTTTGTTCTAATAGTACTTTGCATGAGTCTATATGTTTAGCTAAACTAATATCTTGTTCTTTATTTTCAGTTTGTATATTTGTATCCTTAATTGCCTCTCCCAAGAAACTTATTTGCTCTGCTTGCTTTTTTGTATTACTTTCAATTAATAATCCCAACTCTTCTAGAATAATATCTTCTAATTTAAAAGCATTCTTAGATGGGTTTAAAATATATGAAGCAATTTTTATATCGAAGTCTAAATGCTTTGGCACTATGCCTTTACTATTTAACTCAATATACGTTTGTTTTACATCATAACTTATTTTAGAAACGTCTGATTCAAAATACATTTTCAAATCATCTATTGATGGATTTGATAAATAATAGATACTATTATCTATTATTATCGTTAAGCTATTCTCATTATAATAATATGTAGACTCACCTGTATCCTTCAATCTACGAGCTACTATCGGGGATTCGTACTTCTCCTCTTTATATTCTTTTTCTTTGTATTCTACTATTTTTTGTTCTGCTGCCCCTCCTTGTGGAGTAACTAATTTGTACTTATCGATATAGTTTTTAAACTGAAGTTTAATAAACAAATTATATAATTCATCATTATTAACTTCTTTCATTTTCAAGTCTTCCATTGTGACATCTAAAGGTACTTCTCTATAAATTGTTCCTAAATCTTTTGAAAGATATGCTAAGTCTTTATTAGCTTCAAATTTTTCTCTTAGTTTTCCCTTTATTCCTTCAACATCCGAACCAGTTCCAAGTAACGAATATATATTATCTATATCATGATATTTTTCTATTAAAGAAAATGCTGTTTTTTCTCCAACTCCAGGTATGCCCGGAATATTATCCGACGTATCCCCCATTAAGCCTTTTATTTCTATAAATTGTGTCGGTTCTATATTAAATTTTTCTTTAACAACTTCAGGTGTATAATCTGTGTACTCTGTTTGTCCTTGTTTTGTTGTAGGAATTCTAACTGTTGTTTGATTTGATACAAGCTGTAGGTAATCTCTATCTCCTGTAAGCAGTAAAACATTGTTAGGCTCAGAATTATTTGATTCTGCAATTTTAGATATTGTACCCAAAATATCATCAGCCTCGTAGCCTTCTAATTCCAATATTCTAATGTTCATTGCATTTAGAATATCTTTTATTAAAGGCATCTGCATTACAAGCTCTTCAGGCATTGGCTTACGTGTGCCTTTGTATTCATCATATTTTTTATGTCTAAAAGTCGGGGCCTTTAAATCAAACGCAACGCATATATAGTCTGGGCTGTAATCTTCCATAGTTTTATTTAATATTGATAAAAAACCATAAAGGGCATTTGTAAAAATGCCCGTTGAAGTTCTCATTATATTTCTTCCCATGATGCCATAAAATGCTCTGTTCATTATACTATTTCCATCAATTCCTAATAACTTACTCATATTACTCCTTTTTAGGCGACCAATAATCGCCCTTCAATTACCTTATCTTTCTTATATTTGCTGTTCTGTCATTTTGATTAACTGAACGTTTTCTTATCTCATTCATAAATTCAAGTGTGGTCTTATAGACTTTCTTTCTAATATCTTCTCTTTCCAAAACGCTAACTTGATACTTTTCAATAGTTGGTTTTTTGAATAATGATTTTTTAACTTGTCGCGGGAATTCAATATCACTTGTCATTTTATACGTTTGACCATTTACATATAAATAATGTATCTCTTCATCAATTACTGTTTCAACAATCCATACTGGCATCAATACGGTTTTTCTACTTATGTTTTTAAGTTTATTAAAAACTTTCACGTCTTTCATTACGTCATTTTTATCTACAAATGATTTCATTTCATTTGTGGTGAAATCTAATACAACATTGCTAAGTTCTTTCCATGCTTGATCTTTATCTAGGCTCGGCTCAAGTACAAAAAAGTCAAGTAATCTATCTGGGAAAAACATATCTAGCTTTTTCATATTGTAATTAGCAAATTCTTCTATTTGCCTGCTATTTAATAAACCTGTTACGTCTATCTTAGCATCAACGTGTTCAATATATGAAACGCCCATACGATAAAAATCATCAGAATATCTCTGGTCTTTATCCGTAGTTTGCATGAATGCTTCAACTTTGTTTTCAACAGTGTATATATGGAAAGGAAGATAAACTCCTTTTATTGATTCCATACCTAAATTAGCCATTATACTATCTGGAACTTGTTCTTCTTTTGCTTTTTCAAACAACTTGGATTTAAATCCGTCCATGTCGTCCTTAAACTTAATGATAAAGTTTGGTTTAAAGTTTTGAACACCATCTTTAATATCTACCAAGTTGTTATAGCAAAATGGACATACACCATAAGAATAGTCATTTCTGATAATTGTAACTTTTCCGCATATTTTGCAATCTAGCTCACTATATTTTCCTGAATATTGATTGACCTCTTCTTCTTCAAAATCTAAAGCTGAAAAATACTCTCCACAATCAGGGCAAAAATAGCTATCCAAGTTTTCGTCGTATACTAATGGCTTCTTACAATTAGGACATTCATATTCCTTTTCTATCATTTGTAAACACTCCTTTTATTGACCTCGTTCCACTACTCATAACAATTATATTGAAAATCATCATAAATAACAATATAAAAACACAAAAATGGCGACCTATGGTCGCCATTTAAAATATTAATTAAAAGCTTCTATTCTCTTTAATATTCTTTCTTTTCCAAGAAGTCTTAAGATATCATATAAGCTTGGTGATTGATGTTTAGTTGTAACAACATATCGAAGCATCTCACATATATTACCTATAGAACCTGCAAACGATTCTGGGTTTGCTTTGTATTCTTTGGTTGTAGCATAATTATATTTTTTTCCAAATACTGCTAAATCATCAAACCATTCTTGTTGTGTCTTTGATGCATCATAACAATTCTCTATGTAATCCTTCAACATCTCTTTATCTACTTTATACTCTTTGTCTTCCCAGTTGTTTGTAAATAGTTCGTCGAACATATACCACATTTCTTTTTTAGCATCTGAATAATATGCCAAATCTTTACGTGGTTTCTTTTGCTCTCTTTCTATGTTTAAGAAAGCCGTTGAATACTCTGGGTTTTTAGTGAATATGTCATAAAACTCTTTATCAAATTCATTTAAATAACCTGCAATACCCTCATATACTTCTTTTGCAGAAATCTTCGCCATATATTCTTTACAGATAAAGTTTAATTTATCTAAGTCAAATATTGCTGGGCTTTTTGACATTTTTGAAAATTCAAAAACATATTCTTCTGCTTTAACTGCAGGATTAGAAGTATACCAAGGCTCAAATCCAGAATTTGCTAAGGTACCTAAGTATAATTTAACTGCTTCTAGTGGAACTCCTAGTTCATGATAATAAGATGTTGCCGCTTCTGGATCTTTTCTCTTACTAATCTTTCTAACTTTGCCATCTTCCATTTTTGCGATTGGTGCTATGTGACAATATGTTGGTGGATTAAAACCGAACACTTCAAATAGTTGAACGTGTATTGGAAGTGATGCAACCCACTCATCTCCTCTAATAACGTGTGTTGTACGCATTAGATGATCATCAACCAAGTGGGCAAAGTGATATGTTGGAAGTCCGTCTGATTTACAAATAACGATATCCATATCGTTTTCTGGGAAACTTAACTTTCCTTTAATTGCGTCAACTACTGAACGTTTATTATCAAATCTTCCAGGTGATTTAAGTCTTATAATATATGGATCACCATTTTTAATTCTTTCTGCTCTTTGGTCATTACTTAAATTTCTGCATGTTGCCCATGGACCATAATAGCCAATTCTTGCTTTTAATTTTTCTTGTTTTGCACGAATTGCGTCTAACTCTTCTGGTGAGCAGAAACAAGGATATGCTAAACCTTTTTCTATTAAGTGTTTAACAAATGCTTGATATATTTCTTTTCTTTCACTTTGAACATAAGGGCCATAATTACCTTTATAGTTGTCATCATCTATTTGCCCCTCATCAAATGTAACATTGTATTCTTTAAGCCCATTAATAATGTGATGAATTCCATTATCTATGGTTCTTTTTGTATCTGTATCTTCTACTCTTAGGAAGAATACTCCATTTGTTTGTCTTGCAAATGCTTGTGATACAAAACTCTGATATAGAGCTCCTATATGTATATATCCTGTAGGACTTGGTGCATATCTAGTTACTATTGCCCCTTCTGGCAAGTTTCTTTCAGGATACATTTTTTCATAATCTTCAACTGTTTTGGTTATATTAGGAAATATTAAGTCTGCTAATTCTTTGTCAGTTATCATTTATTTCACCTCTTATAATTATTCTTTGTAAGACCGTATTCTAGCATATTTTAAGCATTTTTTCAACGCAAATAGTCAAAAATTTGGGCGACTATATAAATAAAGTCGCCCTATATCGATTTTTCGTTAAAATTCCATCTTTTTATCTTCAAATAGGTCTCCCACAGCCTCTCCATTGTGGATTTTTAAGATTGCTTTTCCAAATAGAGGTGCTATGTCTAAAACCTTTATTTTGTCTATTTTCTTTTCATCTGGAAGTGGCACTGTATTGGTAATTACTAGCTCTTTTAAGCCAGATTTTTTAACCTTTTCTACTGCATCTGCAGATAAAACACCATGAGTACAACAAGCATATATGTCTTTGGCACCATTTTCTTCTAGTACTCTAACTGCTTCCATCATTGAACCGCCTGTATCTATTTCGTCATCAAATATTATACAAGTCTTTCCATCTACATCACCTATTACGTGTGATGCGATTGCTTTATCATCATTTCCAAATCTCTGTTTATCAACAAGAGCAATTTCTGTTCCCAAACGTCTTGCGTATTTATATGCATTTTTTGAACTTCCCGCATCTGTGGCCACTACTACGTAGTCATTAACTTTTCCATCAATCATATTTCTAAAATATCCTGTTAAGATATCTTTTGCTCTTAATTGATCTGAAGGAACTTCTATAAATCCTTGTATTGCTGGATTATGAAGGTCACATGTTAATACTCTATCAGCCCCTGCTTTAACTATCATATCAGCTACAAGTTTAGACGTGATAGGAATTCTTGGCTGGTCTTTTTTATCTGACCTTGCATAAGGATAATATGGTACAACAGCCGTGATTCTTCTAGCTGATGCTCTCTTTAGTGCATCAATTGTGATTAGTAATTCCATTACCCTTTCATCTACAGGTGGCTTTATTGTTTGAATTACAAACACATCATCCTCTCTTACCGTTTCTAAAATTTTAACGAAAGTATTGTCATTTTTAAACTTGAATGCCTCTTTTTTGCCTAGTTCAATACCAATTTGATCACATACTTTTTGAGCAAAATCCTCTGCTGAATTACAAGCAAATATTTTTAAATTATTCACAGTTGATTGCTCCTTTCAATATATTTTTATACGCAAAAAATTATATCATTTATATCAAAATGTAACAACATTTTTCTTTTTGGGGACACTCTTGTCACAATAAAAAATGGCGACCAATGGTCGCCGCTACAGTTTGCTTTCCTTTTGGCTACCAATGGTCGCCACAACAATTTATTCCTTAGAGTACCAAATTAATGAACAATACGTTTCCCTGATGCATATATACTATCGCCGCTACTCCAAATTCACACAGAACAAGGCTATGAAAGCCTTTATTTATCAGTTCGTTCCGATCCTCTTCAGAGTATTCTGTAAAATAAATCTTCTCCAAATCATGCATATCATTATCGACAAGTACTTTGATTACCTTATCAGCAAAATTTGGTCTAGAAAAAATTAATGAAAACAGCTCGGGATGTTCAGGATACCGATAGAAAAACATCTTGTTCATTACCGGTTTGAGCTTAAGATAGTTCTCTGTCATAATGTCCAAATCCATATCTTCATGCCAATTCGCAGGGTCTTTCAATACTTTAGTAAAAGAAATCTCTCTTTCCATATAAGCACCCCCATTTAGTAATACATCACTTTGGTCCATCTACATAAACATACAATCGAAATTTTATACTATTTTTACATAATAATCAACATTATGTTTAATTAATTGCTCTTTTGTATCAATTTGGCTAAGAATGTACGTTTTACTTTCATGGCTCCCTTTGGACAAAATTCCTGACAACAGAAGCATTTTATGCACTTTTTTCTATCTATTTGTGGAACTTTATTGACCATGGTAATTGCCTTAGCTGGACATACATTTTTACACTTCTCACAGCCTACGCATTCTGATTTATTCACATTAGGCTTTGAAGCAAAAAACTTTTTTATTATTCTTGCTATTAGTTTTTTATCGTCATTAAACCATAATTCTTTGTGTGTCTTTCGATTATCAAAGTCGGTTACTACCAATTCGTCTATGTTCATATTGCATTTTATTTCATGAACATCCTTTGGTATAAAACCTCGCTTAAATGATTCTTCAACAGTCGGTATATTTTCCATAGAAAGCCCTATGATATGACCACAAACATAATCTAATTTATATTGATTTTTAGATGCTAATAATAGTCCTACATGTTTGGGCACACCTGCAGTTGGTCCATTTCCCTCCATTGCGGTAATACCATCTACAATAAATAATCTTGGCTTTAAATATTCATTTAGGTCTATTAAAACATTCGCAAAGTCAAAATAGTTAGGGTACCTAAAATGAAATTCCGGTTTTAATGTTCCGGGTATTATTCCAAACAAATTTTTGACAGCACATGAAAGCGCCATCATTCCGTGGCTTTTAAGTTTGCAAAAGTCTATGATATAGTCTGCATCTTGTAAATATGCTGTCATTGGAAATTCTTTGCACTTTAGTCCTTCAGAATATTTAATTGTGACTTCATCAAAATTTTGATTTAATTTAACACCGAGTTCTTCAAGCTTCGTCATCCCAGTAGATTTATATACTTGATTCAAATAAGGCTTATTATATGGTCCACCTGGACTATCTCCTACTGTAACTTGTGCCCCTTTTTCTATTAATCTTTTACATAGTTCATATAACAAATTTGGATGTGTCGTTCCGGCTTTATCTGGATTCATAGCAACAACTAAGTTTGCTTTAATTACAACTTTCATATTGGGTTTAATATCATCTAAAGCACCTATCAAATTAAAAACTTCATCCATAGATTTATTTATATTATCTGGGTTATAATCTTCACATTTAGAAATTGCGACTTCTATATTTTCGCTCATAAAATCACCTGGGGATAATTATATCATATTTTCTCAGTAACCACTATTAACCTTTTAAGCAATTTTGCATAAAAAATGGCGGTCTTTTTATTGACCGCCAAGCTTTATTAGTCCATTTTTGGAACTACTTTTGAGTTGTCATCAAACCTTGTAACAGTAATTGTTGGATCCTTATCTAGAATGAATGCAACGAAGTTGTTTACTTCTGTCATGTTAAACTCTCCATCTACAGGGCTTAAATCAACATAATAGATTTCACCATTTAAGTCATACTTTAATCTAGTTTTGTTATCTATCTTTTCTACTGTATATCCAAATAATTTCGCATGATCTTCTAGATATGGCATCTTACTATAACTTGGGCTTGAACCATTAAGTACAAATCTACCCGTATATTCCTTATTATTGAATTTATAATGTAATTCAAAATATGGTCCATTTGTTGGCCAAGAAGAAGTTGCAACAACATTTCCTTGTATTTGTTTACCATTAATTATTATAAGCAAATCATAACTTGAAGTTGTAATTATTTTTTTGTCTTTAGCAAGCTTCTTTATTTGACCTGCTTCTACCAATTTCAAGTTTTCTTGAACAGTAGGAGTTTTATCTATGAAGTTTAGCTTTACAGATTTATCTTTGTTGAATATAAAGCATTCAAAGTTTTGGAATACATCTAAATCAGCATGTTCATTCCTTATTGTAGCATCTGCATAGTATGTTACATCACCCAGTTTGTATTTTAATCTAATCTGATTACTACTTATATTTTCCGTTGTGAATCCATATAATTTACCTGCTTCTTGAACTCCATACAATGTAACCCAAGAGGCTGATTTTTTATTTACCATGTATTGGTCTGTAAATTTTGTATTATTAAAGATTGGATATAATTCAAATACTGAACCATCATCCCACATATTACCATCTATAGTTGTGCCTTTTATAGTAAGCGTAAAGTCTTTGCCTTTTTGAAGTTTTTGTGCAAATGTTTTTATTTGTCCTTCTGGAACTGCCTTTAACACTTCAGTAACTTTTGGAGCTTTTACTATTAATTTGAAATTTGAATTATTATTAAATATAAAACATTCGAAATTTTGTAGTACATCTAAATCAACATGTTCTTTCCTAAGTTCAGCATCTGCATAGTAGGTTACATTATTCAAATTATATAATAACCTAACTTTACTATTGCTTAATTTCTTTACAGTGAATCCATATAGTTTGCCGGCTTGTTCAGTTCCCCACAATGTGTTCATAGAATTTGATATTTCATTTACTAAATATTGATCTGTAAATTCCTGACCTTCATATACAGGATAAATTTCAAACAAATCTCCATTTTCCCACATTTTACCTAGTACTGTTTTTCCATTGAAACTAATTGTAAAGTCACTACCTTTAGTAAGCTTTTTAGCAAATAGTTTAACTTGTCCATCTCCAACTGGTTTTAAGTTAGCTGTTGATTCCTCTTCTGCATTCTTTAATACTACTTGAACTTTCTTATCATTGTTAAATATGAAGCATTCAAAGTTTTGAAGTACATCTAATTCTACGTGATTATTTCTTAATTCTGAAACATCATAGTAAGTTTGATTATTTAGTTTATAAACAAATCTTACTTGTGTATCAGTAACTTGCTCTATAGTAAATCCATATATTTTAGATGCTTGAACTGCTCCCCAAAGTGTCTCCCAAGATCCCATTTGCATATTTATTACATATTGATCTTCAAATAGTTGATTTTCAAAAACAGGATGTAATTCAAATAAGAAAGCATCACTTCCCATTTCTCCATCTATAGATCTTCCATTTACTTTAAGAGTAAATTCTTCACCAACTACTAGTTTTTCTGCAAATTTCTTGACTTGACCTGTAGGTGCTTTTTTCCAGCTACTATCAGTTACTAATGAGCCTTGTGGAATTTCAGCTGACCCATACTCTCCTGTAACTTGAGATTCTTCTTTAGAATTTTCAGATTCCTTTATCTCTACTTTAACCTTTTTAGAGGTATTAAAGATAAAGCACTCAAAGTTTTCAAGTGTATAAGTATCAACATGTGTAGCTCTCAATGGTGAATCTGCAAAATATGTTATATCATTTAGTTTATATTTGAATCTTATTGTTCTACCATCTATTTCTTGTAGTGTGAATCCATATAGTTTTGCAGCTTGTTCTGCACCCCATAATGTAGTTTGTGAGTTAATCTTTTCGTTTACAATATATTGTTCACTGAAAGTTTCATTTCCAAATACAGGAGATAGTTCAAATAAGTATCCATCATCCCAGTATTCTCCTTCGATACTATTACCATTTACTGTAAGTGTAAAAGGCTTACCTATTGAAAGTTTCTTTGCAAATTTCTTAATTTGTCCATCTTCAACTTGTTTTAAGTTTTCATCTTTTAATAATTCTTCTATATCTACTTCTGGATTATCTTCACCTGGTTTTTCTCCATTTGCTTGTTCTCTAATTTCGTCAGGTATCTTTATTATCTCAAGTTTTACACTCTTATCATTGTTGAATATGAAACAGATAAAGTTAAATATTACTTCTGATTCAATGTGACTATCCTTAATCTCTGATTCGTCATAATATTCTATACCATTTATTGTATATTTAAGTGTTACTTTACTGCCTTCTTCTTCAAGTACAAAACCAAATAGAGATGCATCATCCTTAACACCTGCTAATGTATAGCCTGCAGTATCTCTTGTATTTACATGCATTTGGCTTGTATACTTCTTATTGTTTTTGTATGAATATAGCTCAACTA
>JAEEGL010517166.1_pt1 | contig 11492 bp, 12 predicted proteins | sample 9134231 | NCBI WGS metagenome assembly JAEEGL01 (sample SAMN16246548, study PRJNA631951) | gut metagenome | biome: gut microbiome; feature: rumen; material: fiber-attached | host: Bos | place: Iran: Karaj | collected 2018-10
AACTCGACTCAAGCATTTGTTCAATCCGAAATCTATCTCTGATGCCGAAGAATACGAATTGCTAAATATTGTCGGAGATTATGCAGACCTCTCGAAACTTCTGCGACAAGCATTGAGAGTTGAAGGTGGCGCAGAGAGCGTGATTGACGAACTTAAATCCTACTATCAATACCTGCATGCACACGGAAAATTCCTGGTGATTGTTGTCGACGAGTTTGGCAAAGTCTTGGAGCATGCCGCCAAGAATAATCCTGAGCAGGAACTATACTTCATGCAAAAATTGGCCGAGTTCGTGAATGTCCCCTCTCGTCAGATTCTGCTGCTGACGACACTCCACCAAAATTTCAGTTCATACGCTAGAGGCCTTTCGGAAGCGCAGCGCAACGAATGGACGAAGGTAAAAGGCCGTTTCAAGGAAATCACCTTTGTGGAACCTATTGAGCAGATACTCTATTTGGCTTCCTCACAGCACATGTCACATGTAGAGCAAAAAAATATCAAAGAAATCTTTCTGCTTGCGCATGACACAAAATTCGTTTCTTCTGCTTTCGCCTATGAAACGGCAAAGAATTTGTCGCCCCTTGACCCTTTCTCTGCCTTTGCCATTACCTCAGCTATTCAACGGTATGGTCAGAATGAACGTTCTCTCTTTACGTTTCTTGTGGCCAAAGGGAAAAATTCGCTCAGCGAGTTTACTCCCGGTGCAAATCTGACTTACAATCTTGAACGCGTCTATGATTATATAATCTACAATTTCTATTCCTATCTGAAGGACGCTAATACCGACTCAATGGCATGGAGCTCCATACAGTTGTCAATAGAAAGAGCCGAGGGCTTGGATTGGGACTCTGAACAATCGTTGATGAATGCAATAAAACTCATCAAAGCCATCGGGTTGCTTAATTTGTTCTCTATTGCCACATTCCAGTTGACAGCAGAACAGATGTCACTCTATGCGAAACTTGCGATGGACATCCCTGACGCCTCAGTCATCTTGCATAAGTTGGAGCAGTTCAAGATTATCCGATTTGCTGCATATAAGCAGCGTCTATTGTTATTTGAAGGAACCGATGTGGATTTGGAATTGGAGATTAGACAAGCTACAAATATTGTTCCAAGACCAGTCTCGTATATTGTAGATTTAGAAAAATATTTCGTTAACCGCATATCGCCTGTCAAAGCTCATTTCTATCAGCGTGGAACGCCTCGTTATTTTGAGTATATGATTCGTGAAGAGCCAATAGACATCGTTCCAACTGGCGACACAGACGGGGTGATTGAACTGATATTATCAGACAAGGATACGCTCTTGGACGTAAGAAACTTTAGTGCTAACAACGATCATGCACTTATCTTTGCCTACTTCGATAATGCCGATGACATTATCCAGCACCTTCATCGTATCAAAGTTTATGAGTACATAGCTGAGAAGGTGCTGATTGACAAGAGTGACCGTGTGGCTAACCAGGAGATAGCCCGTCTAAAGACATACGAAGAGACGCTTCTTGTAAAGGCTATCAGCAGTAATCTTTTTGAATATACAAAAAACGTAAAATGGTTCTTCAGGGGTGAAGAGAAAAAGATACATTCTCTTCTTGATTTCAACAAACTGTTGTCTGAAGTCTGTGACAATGTCTATTCGTTGACACCAGTGATGAACAATGAGTTGTTTAATCGCCACAAACTCCCTGGTACGATTTCTTCTGCTCGTGTGAAATATCTTACGGCTCTTTTGAATCATTACAATGAGCCAGAACTTGGCTTTGAGTCTGATAAGTTCCCACCAGAGAAAACGATCTATTATTCTCTGCTGAAGAATACGGGCTTGCACCGTAACGGTACGCTTTCTGATGAACCGAACAATCCTGAGTTCATGTCTGTATGGAAAGCCTGTGAAGACTTCCTGCACAGCACGTTCAGCAAACCCCGCAAGGTTTCTGCACTTTTCAAGATGCTTTCAGAACAGCCTTACAAACTTAAGCAGGGATTCCTCGATTTCTGGGTTCCCACCTATCTTTTTATCCGCCGTCAGGACTTTGCCCTTTATAGTGCGTCGAAAGGTGCTTTCATGCCCGAAGTGAATATGGAATTCTTCGACCTGCTGCCCAAGCATCCGGCTGACTTTGAATTGAAAGCATACGCCGTAGATGGTGTGAAACTGAGTTTCTTCAACCAGTACCGCCAATTCGTGCGATTAGGCGAAGAGCAAAGCATTACTACGGAAAAGTTCATCGAGACGATCAAGCCGTTCTTCTTTTTCTATCGTCAACTGAATGACTATGCCAAACATACGCAAAAGTTCGACCACTCATCAACACTCCGCTTCCGTGATGTCTTGGCCACGGCAAAAGACCCAGAGAAAGCCTTCTTTGAAGACCTTCCGGAAGCATTGGGTTATAACAGGAAATCATTAGAGCAAGAAAAGTTCGTCAACGAGTATGGTAACATCATTCAACGTGCCATTCGTGAACTGCGCTCTTGTTATACGAAGTTGATAGACCGCATAGAAGAGCGTTTGGTAGAAGGGCTCAAACTGGATTCTGCAGAGTATGGGGAATATATTCATGAAGTCAGAGGCAGGCTGGGAAACACCAAAGTTTACCTGATGACTGACAGACAGCGTGAGTTCTATACTCATGCCATCACAGAATATGACAATCGGGCGGAGTGGTATCAGTCCATCTGTTACACGGTCTTGGACCAACGGCTCGATACACTACGTGACGAACAGGAAGACAAGTTGCTTGATGATCTTGTTTATATGTTTCGCTCTTGTGAGAAATATGCCGATATTTCCAGAAAGACAGATGAGTCCGACAAGAGTGATGCTTACTCTTTCGACATGGTGACAAATCGCGGCACTGATGTTCGTACGCAGACCTATATCTTGCCTGAAAAAGACAGACAACAGGCTTTGGCCTTAGAAGCGCGAATCAATAAGTTGCTATCAGGCGACACAAACGTTGATGTCTGCACGCTATTATCAATATTAAATAAGAAAATAACAAAGTAAAAAAAACAAATAGCTGTATGGAGAGTATCATCGAAATACCAAAGTCTCAGGTTATGATGGCGTTTGTGGCTACGTGTATTGAGGCAACTGCACGACTTTTAAACGCTTCTTATAAGGATGTGTACCAACGGATGAAGAATGTGGGGCTGATAGAACACTATATCTTACCCCACTATGAGGTTCTTCACAGCGAAAGCCGTGAAAATCTCGCAGAAGGTATGGTTGAATGTCTTAACAACTGGGAGAAGAAGAAATGATAGTATATCATGGTGGAACTGAGATAGTAGATCACCCCGACTGCAAATGTGGGCGTCGGAATCTTGATTTTGGCCAAGGTTTCTACGTAACCAATATTCGCAAACAAGCGGAAGACTGGGCTAAGTTGATGGCAGACCGCAGGAAAGCTGCACCCGTTCTCAACAGATACAGCCTCAATCGCGACGCCATCTTAGCCGAGGCACACTGCAAATTGTTCAAGGCATATGACGAGGATTGGCTGGAGTTTATTGTGACAAGCCGCCAAGGAAAACCTGTTGCAGATGCATACGACTATATAGAAGGTGGCGTGGCAAACGATCGCGTTGTTGATACCGTTAACCTCTACATGGCGGGACTGATGGACAAAGCTACGGCTCTTCGTCGTTTGTCAGAGCATCAGCCAAATAACCAGATGTGCCTACTTGATCAAGAAATAGCGGACAAATATCTGATTTTCGATGGAACAGAAGAATTGTAATGATCCCGTCAAGTCTCCAATCATTCAGGAGATTATCATGAGCAACCGCATAGGCGCCATCTCTGTAGAGTTGGCCAAACGGCTCAAAATTGAGCCAGTGAAAGCATTGCAGATGTTCTATGAGAGCAAAACCTGTGAGGATTTGCACGACAAGTCAACAGGCTTGTATCTATACGGCGATCTCTATGTGGCTGATGAGTTTATGAGAGAAAAAGAATTATTATGAATGTAAGACATATATTAGGCATTTCAGGCGGTAAGGATAGCGCAGCGTTCGCAATCTATCTGAAGCAGAAGTACCCGAATTTGAAAATCGAGTACTATAATTCAGATACGAAATGTGAATTGGAGGAGACAGAGAAACTGATAAACAATCTAGAGGCCTATCTTGGTAAGATTGTAAGGCTGAAAGCAGCAAGAGAATCAGTCTTTGATAATCCGTTTGAGCACTACCTAAAAGCAATGGGTGGATTCCTGCCCTCACCACAGGCCCGTTGGTGTACCAAGAAAATGAAACTCGACAAATTCGAGGAATATGTAGGCGATGACTATGCCGTGTCGTATGTAAGTATCCGCGGCGACGAGAACCGGGATGGCTATATCTCCAGTAAACCAAACATTCGGGAAGTATTCCCATTCCGCAAGAACATCTGGAGTATAGATGTCATCAACAAGTTCCTGCATTTTATAACTCGTTAGACCTATGGGGAGTATGAGAAAAAAACAAGTGAGGGAATCTGTTGTTGAGAGATTTTTAGTGTCTCTTGATAATATTTGGAGTAAGTTGATAGTAATTGGAATGATAGCAATAGCTGGATTCAAATTCGGATGTTATTATCAAGAAACCCAATCATTACGGGCGCAGCAACTACACGATAAAGAATTATGGGACAAATGGGCTATAAAAGAAGAGAGCTTTAAGAAACAAATAGATGGTTTAATGCGAGAAAGAATAGAGTTGAAAACAGAAAACTCTGATTTAAAACTACAAATCAAATTTAGTCATGAAACAAGATAAAGATATAACTCTCGACGCAATTGTTTCTGAATTAAAAGAAACAATTTATTCTCTTAATATAGAGGACGTGAGAATGAACGATGTATTGTCCAAATTTGATAATAAAGTTGCCATAAACAAAAAAGCATCAAAAGGATTGGGATTTATATTCGCATTCCTGATGATTTCATTGGTTTCTGCATTAATTGGAGTATGTTTATTATTAGACAGAACAGATGCATTGGAATCTAAAATTTCAACATTGGAATACCGTGACTCTCTCTTCACTAAATTTATGGAACCTGATTCAGCTTCTATCATAACATATCGCGTAAAGAATGGAGAGCCTGTTACATATCATCAATTGGAAAAAGAAAAAGACTCTTTAGAGCAAAAGTATTATAATTTGGAAAGTTTGAAAGAACACTATAGAATACAATTGAGTCTTGTTACTCGGAATTATCCAATCACATTCAAAAATAATGGAAATGAATATTCTATACAGGCTTTAAAAATAGACTCTGCATTACAATTATTAGAAGTTTATAGAGATATGATTGAATACAATCCTCAAAGGAGGGAATGGATAGTAACACGTTATAAATAAGACCCCTATGACGATACCATACTCAGAGACTTTCTCAACCAGCGCAATGAATCGCGTGTTTGATGATAAGACAGCATCTTATAAATTCTACTGGTTCTTATCGTTACTTGACATGCATGTTAAAGAAAAAAGAGATGAAATGCTTGCCCTCGAAGTAGCCGCTCGGATGGTAGCATACGCTTGGTATCCCATTGAATACTTTCATTTGCTATTTGGTAAAGGGGACCAGATGGAAGACGTTATTAAAAATGTTAGTTTTCTAACAAAAATCACTGTGGATGACAAACTGGAAGATAAGAAGAATATTATTTCAGACTTTGTCTTTTCCAATAAACAGGTAAAAGACGAAGTGAAAAAACTTCTTAAATACGTACCATATAGATTCCTGTCACCTTGGCTTCAAACATCTAACGACAGCGCGATTAAAAGTATGTCACAATCATTTACTAATGATTGTCTGTATTCGCTAACGGAATCTGGAGTGAAATTGTTGGTAACAATAAATCCCAAATGGAGCCTGTATCTTAAAACCAACTATGACGTATTACGTGAATTTGCTTTGTGGAATCTCACGTTATTTTTACAAGCAAAAAATCCTAATGTACCCAATATTGCAGGAAAACTTATACGTCCAGAAAAAAGGGAAGCATTAACTGCTCATATAAAGTTTTGGAATAAAGTCATAGAAATTGGCGGGCCAATCACTTGCATATACACTAATACACCTTTGGGCGTAAAGCAGTTTGAACTTGATCACTTTATGCCATGGAGTTTCGTTTCGCATAATCAGAATTGGAATCTGATCCCAGCCAATGGAAGTTTCAACTCGTCAAAGAGCAACCGCATACCCGACCTAGACTATTACCTCCCTAAGATTGCCAAAATTCAGCATCGTGCTTTGCGTTTGTATGTCCCCCACAGCAGCAAGCATGACACTATTCTCAGCGAATATTTTGCTTTAGACAAGTCACCACAAAAACTTATAGCGATGTCTGACAAAGAGTTTCTGGACGCATACCGCAAAATATTCACGCCTCTGAGTCAAATGGCATTGAACATGGGATTCCGGACATTAAATCATGAATGACTATGGAACCGATTATAAACCATCCCTATCTGACAGCAATAAAAAGAACAGCAATGTCTGTTCCTACCCGATACCTTTTGGAGCATGATCTGCTGAAGGGCAAGATTCTCGACTTTGGTTGCGGCTATGGTTTCGATACGGATGAACTGAAGGAGCAAGGGTATGATATAATTGGCTATGATTATTACTATCGTCCTGACTTCCCTGAAGGAAAGTTCGATACCATCATCTGCAATTATGTGTTGAATGTACTGGAGCCGTATGCACAGGCAGAGGTGTTGATGAATGTAACCAACCTGCTCTCACCAAAAGGAACTGCTTACTTCGCCGTTCGTCGCGACTTGACAGAAGAGGGCTTTCGGCTGCATGCCATCCATAAGCAGTGGACTTATCAGTGCAACGTCAAATTGCCATACAAGAGCCTCGTCGCTAATAAAAGCTACGAACTCTATCAGTATAACCACTTCAACAAGCTGCCGAGGAAAGACGGAGTACGATGTCATTTCTGCAATCTTGCCAGATATGTTGAAATCATCTGCGAGACGGCTACTTGTGTTGCCTTCTACGATGGCTATCCCGTTTCGCCTGGTCATGCGCTGATAATTCCCAAACGACACGTTGCATCCTATCGCGATTTGACGAACCACGAAAAGGAGGCTATGAATGTTGTGCAAGAATATGTCATGAAGAAGATTGACGAGCGTTTCCACCCCGACGGTTACAACGTCGGCATCAATATTGGTGAGGCTGCGGGGCAATCGGTCTTCCACTGTCACATGCATATCATCCCAAGATACAAGGGCGATGTGCCAAACCCAAAGGGTGGTGTGCGTGGCGTGATTCCAAGTAAACAAAAGTATTAGGCTATGCAGGTAATTGAAACTAAAGGCAATCAAAATCTGATGAACAGAGAAAAGACACTGTTCCTCTGTTCCAAGATGACTCCAATAGGGTTGTATGACTATGTGTTCAAGTGGACGGATAGCCTAACTGGAAAAGATTGCATTGCTTGTTTCAATTCAACTGATATGGAGTCGGAGGTGCTGAAGGCACTGCTCGTTGCTAAAGTTCCTGTCATTTTGTTTGTCATGAACCGCTTCACTGACGTAAATAACATTCAAATAGAGCAGGCATTAAAAGAAAACAGAATGTTTATCGTTATCCTCAGACGCGATGAGCCAAGGGGAAAAGGTTCTACGCCAAGACTAAGGAACGAATATGTACTTTCACTGTGTCAGCATGTCGTTTGTGGCTATATAAATAGGAATGGCAGTGTGTTCCCCCTGTTGGCAGGACGAAAAGATATTGTAAATCTCGTTGATGAAAATGCATTTTCGATGGCAGCAGAACCGACAGGTCGCCACGAACGATGGACTGTGGCACAAGACAAGATGCTGCTTCGGATGTTTTATGATGACATGGGAATCCATGCCATCCATAAGCAGTTACAAAGGACATACGCTGCTGTCTTTGCGCGCCTTCATTCCATCACACAACCAGAAGAACTGCTGAAAGGACGAGAGTTTGAAGATTATGTGCTCAGTCTATTCAATATTCAGGAGGATGGTGAGCTTATTCTGCAAGAATGGCAGGGCGACAAGTCGTATGGAATCATTAAGCCTGAGAACAACAGCAATCCTGATTTCGTATTCCGATACAGGCAGAAGGAATTTGCTGTAGAATGTAAGTGGCGAGAGAAGCTAAGTCGCGATTGGAGCAAAGACGTATTTCCGGCAAGAAGGATTGAGAATTATAGGCATTTCTCCGAAGTTCGACACATGCCTGTAACTATCATCCTTGGTGTAGGCGAAGAACCCTGTAATCCGGAACTTCTTTACAGAATCCCTTTAGAGGAAGTCGTTTCTATCATCTCAGAAAAACGATCGATAGCTGATTATCTATATCCTTTATTGTCTTTTGATGTTTCTTGGTTCTTGCAGCAAGAGGGAAAATCCAAAGAAAAAGCCTATACGCTTGACGAGAAGCGTAAGCAATTCCCAAACGCCTATAAATCATGGAGTACAGAAGATGATAAACTGCTTCTTACTCTGTATGATGAAAACAGAAGCATCAAAGAACTTATGTCTATATTTAAACGTAATGAAGGAGCAATTCGTTCAAGAATTCAGAAACTAATAGGTAAGGCCAATGGAGAAGAATAGTATCGTAAAAGAATCTTTCGATTTCAATCAGGTACCCTACAACTGGGCATTGTGCTACATTTCAGAATGTAGTCGCAAGGAGGAGTGTATGCGTTATCAAGTATGCAAACTGGCTCCCATCGGATTGACAAGAAATAATTGCGTATTGCCAACGGTAATGAATAAGAAAGAGTGTCCTCATTTTGCACCAATTCAAGTTGTACGCGCAGCAGTGGGATTTAGTAGAATCTTTGCTGAAGTAAAAGAGAAACACCATGCTGCCATGCGAAGGGAAATAGCAGGCTATTTGGGCGGTGGCGGCACTTTTTATCGCTATCGCAATGGTGAACGCTCGTTAATGCCTGGGCAACAGGAATGGATTAAAAAGATGTTTCTGCGCTTTGGCTATACGGAAGAAATAGTATTTGACGATTATAAAGAAGTGTACCGATTTGATGATTACTAACTCCATGACGGAATACCAATGTCTGGTAATGCAATTACCAAGGCGCGGTAACAGTCTTACCAATCCTTGGGGATAATGTTACCAACCTTTGGTAAATACTAATTTTTGAAGTGTCATAATTTTCAATTAGAGATGTTTGCGCATGAGTAAAATCACTTTAGATGACAAAATAGAATATCGGGGCTTTTGGTATTTACCATCATACCCTGAGAATTCCGTCGCAGGAACTGTTACCTATTATCCTAACGAAAAGATTGTATTAGAATTAATAGGTAGCTTTGGCGACTCTCTTATGGATGTTTTTAAAGACAACAAAGAAGAAACTATTCTTTATGGAAAAACATCAGATGCTAAAGACATAACTTTGTTACAATGCCGCCAATCTTTCAGTTTGAATTTTAGTGCTAGATTCCCTATTTTAAGGTTTACTTGTGATTATATGATAGTAGGGAAACACATATTAGGACTGGACGAAAAGTGCCAATACTGGGCGATGGTAAGAATCCCAGAATTAACATATTGGTGCCATCCAGAAGCTATCGGTCTGAACTATTTGAATGGTGATGGAGAAAAGGATATAAGCAGAATTGCATTGTCGTTCAATATCAAATATCGTGATGAAGAGAATATCATAGACGAAGTGCAGATAAATGAGAATACATCAATAGTTCTATTAAGGGGAGTGAACTTTAATGAGTCCGAACAGAGGCTTAGGCCAAAGATAGAACAATACACATATATTGAAGTACGTAAGAAAAATACTACGTCAATTAAAGATTTGCTTTCTGACATCTTTATGTTTGAACAATTTTTGTCTTTCGCTACATTAAAGATAGTCAAGTGTTCATCTATTACATTATACAATCAAAAACAATATCAAGAGGGTAAAGGGCAAAAGTATTATAAAGCAATTGAGGTGATTCATCCTTTCTTTGACCGGCAAGATTTGAAGAGTCAACCAACTAAAGCATACGATTTCCTATTTAATCATGCTACCATTAAAGAAATATATCCTGAGATATTAAAAAAATGGTATAATGAGCCGATGGAACTGGCTCCGATTAGGGGCCATCTTATCAGTAGTTTGGAGAAAAAGAGAGTCTACAGTAGTGTAGATTTCTTAATCGTAGTTCAAGCTATAGAAGGCTTTTACAGGAGATTCCGTAGTGCAAAATACAGGAAAGAACATAATATAGAGGGGAAGGCAAGTAGCAAGTTACATCCTATGCTCACAGAGTTATTAAGTGAATTCTCTGATATTGACCTGCTGAAAAGAAATACTATTGACATTGATGCTGTTGTGGATTCAAGAATCTATTTTTCGCATTTTATGCCCAAAACAAGCAACTTAAAATCAATTGATGGTTGGGAACTTCTTGAAGAAGCAAGAAAGCTACGAATACTGCTTTTGTGCTGTGTGTTATCTCTGTTGGGCTTTAATAACGATCAAATAAATGATGTGTTAAATAAGAGCAATTCGAGACTCTTTGTATAGAAATTGGTTGACCGTTTGAAGGAGGACTTAAAGGTGGTGGAAGGCAAGATTCAGGACATCGTTGACGAGAAGGCTCGCCTGTTGATACAAGCAGGGAATGTGCCAGAATCTCTGCTTGAAAGTCAGTATAACGACATCAAGGGACTTTTTGAACAGAAAAATCGTGCGGAGGTGAGACTGACGGAACTGAACGGGGAACTGAAACTGAAGATGGAGCAGCAGAAAGAACTGCAAGAAAAATTGGATGCTCTGAATCCTGCAAGTTCAAAGATGAAAACGCTGCGTGACGTGCATCGTGTATTAGAAGAAATAGCTCGTGCCTTTCAGAATGCAAAGAAGGAGAACTTACGACGGTTCCTTGCTGAGATGGAAGAAAGAGCCAATCATTATGTATCGGCTTTGAGTGCCAACGACTTCCACGGTGAGATACGACTGATGCAGACGGCTGATGACTCAACAGAGATACATCTGTTTAGTTCAAACGGAACGGAAATCAAGAAGCCGTCCGGCTCTCAGCGCACGGTGATGTATATATCGGTGCTTTTTGCTATCTCTGACTTTACTCAGCAGAAACGCGAAGAAGATTATCCGCTGATATTCGATGCTGCTACTTCATCGTTTGGCGACTCCAAGGAAGGTGAGTTTTATAACGTCATCAGCAATGTGAAGAAGCAGTGCATTATTGTGACCAAGGACTTTATCACCAAGGGTGAAGTGCGCAGGAATGATATACAAGCACTGGAATGTCCTGTGTATCGCATCAAGAAAGCCAAAGGCTTCGACGCAAATAATATGGAAACTATTCGTACAATCGTAGAAAAACTGAAGTAGAGTATGGAATCATTGTTTGACTTATGGGGCAAAAGAGACCCCGAATGGGAAAAGAAATATCAGGACACGGTTCTCATTCCCTTTACTGATTACGGCAAGGGCGTGAACCAGTATCAAGA
>JAEEGL011588809.1_pt1 | contig 11492 bp, 11 predicted proteins | sample 9134231 | NCBI WGS metagenome assembly JAEEGL01 (sample SAMN16246548, study PRJNA631951) | gut metagenome | biome: gut microbiome; feature: rumen; material: fiber-attached | host: Bos | place: Iran: Karaj | collected 2018-10
AAATCATCTAAGTTATCAGTTTCTTTCAAATATAAATATTCTAAAAGCAATGATAATAAATCACTATATTCGCATGCAATATCATCATTCTTAGGAAGTTCATCAGGTGATTTCATAGATAAGAATGTTCCAAGGAAAAATACTAATTCTCTTTTATATTCTTCTATTGGTTTTTTTCTTGGGAAAAATAGTGTTGGTTCATCATTTTCAGTTTTTGGCAATAATGATTTTTCATATAATACTAATGGAGAACCAACAACACGAATTGGTTGATTAGATATTATATCTATTGCACTAGAAGGTAAATATAGTTCTACTATTTCAGGACAAGTTGCTAATTCATCCCACGTAGTTTTTCTTTTATCTTTTTTATAATGTTTTAAATTAGCATATTTCAACTTACATGATGCATTATAAACATCATAACTTCTTCCATAGAGTCTACTCATATTTTAACCTTACTTTCTAATTATTTCTTTTCTTAATCTTCTGAAGCCATATGTTTCAATATTTCTATCCTTTAATATTGCTTCACGATTATGACTTTCATTATTAATTAATTCATTTAATAACTTTTTTAATTCATCTTTATCATTACCTAATTCATCTATTATTTGAAGAGTCGCATCCATAGATGATAAAGGAACAAGATACAAAAGTGTATTTCTTAAAAAATCTTCTTTATTAAATAAACCTTCATATTTATTATATCGTTCATATATTTTCATATATTCAGGAGCATTTAAACTTAAATCACTTAAATGTTTTGAAGAAAATCTTTCTGCATGTCCCGTATCTCTTAAGAACAAATATTCAATTATTAAAGGAACAACATCACTATATTGACATTTTATATCAAATTCTTCAGGTAAATAGTCAAGACTTTTTCTTCTTAAAAGATCTCCAATAAAATATATTAATTCTCTTTTATATTCTTCTCTTAATTTCCTAGACTTAAAAAAAATAATATTACGTTCTTCTCCTAAACCAGAATAAATAGTCTCTCTAATAAATGAATTACATGCAATTTCTATTTCTTGTTTATCAAGATACAAAGCATTTTCTCTTGATATATATGGAGTAATAACTAAAGGAGACTTTTCTAAATCATCTCCTGAAATAACTGTATTATCTTTTTTATATTTTCCCTTATATTCTTCTTTCAAACATTTTGATATTTGATAAACATCATCTGTTCTTCCATATAATCTACTCATATTTACCTCGACATTCTTTTATATTCCATTTGTAATCTTTTACATCCATCTGTATCAATGTCTAGATTTTCAGCAGTTTTTACAAGGGATCTTCCATCTGTTATTGCTTCTATTTCATCACCAATTGCTTCTAAATCATCACCCATTCTATCAATCATTTGAATAACAAATTCTAATGATTCAAGATACTTATAATAATCAGCGAAAAGTTGAGTGTGATACAATCTAATCATATCATTTTTATGCTCTATTCTTTTGTATATCTTTAAAATATCTCTAGCTTCATCTTGTTCCATAGGAAGACGTTCAAGTAAAAAATAATCAAATGCTTTTTCTTTATCTTTATGTCTTCTTAATTCAATTAAATATTCCATAAAAATTGGTAAAGCTTCAGCATGTTCTAAATAAGATTCTCTAGGATTATCTAATTCAGGAATATGTCCCATTTCATGAGCATATGCCATTTGCTCACTCATAGTTAATTTCTTTGATGGCATATGAATTTTAAATCTCATTGGTTCACCAAAATACTTTTCATATTCAAGTTCAGATTCTTGACTAGCAAATCTTCTATCTCTTACTATTTTAATTCCAGATGTCTTATAAGTAAAATAATCCAATAGTCTAGAATTATCAAAAATCTTTAATGAATTAAGAAAGAAAGGTCTCAAATTATGTTCCTTTACTGGTTCTTTAGCATCATCAGTATGTGGTATTTCTACTCTAGTAATCTTTCTACATATTTTAAATATATTTTTTCTTTCATCATCGCTATATTCTTTTTTATAGGTAATACAATTTTTCTCTAAAGACAAATCATATTCCATAACTGCTTCTTCAAAACTTGTTCCACGCATAAAAAAATCCCCCTTGGTGTTATATTATAAGGGGAATTTGTAAAATATACAATTATTTTTTTTCAATTGTTTTCATTAACTTTCTACAACCTTTTGTATCTATATCTAAAGTTTTACTAATATCTCTCATAGACTTCTCACTAACAACATATTTATATAATTCTATTTTAGTTTTTTTAGGATTATCATTAATACGATCAATAAGTTGCAATGCATAATCAAGTGATTTCATATATTTTAATATCTCTCTTTTTTGATAAAACAAAAACTTATCTCTATATGATCCATCATCTTTAATATCTTTTGAATATCTTAAATAAGTATTAGCCATTTCTTTACAAATATCTAATCTTACTTTAAGAAATAAATCTCCATCAGTATTTCCATCTATTCTTAAGCTAGCAAGATACTCTAAAAAAATAGGAAATGTTTCCACATATTCAAAGTATTCATCTTTAAGTGGTTTCCTCATTTGAGGTAAATGACCTAATTCATGAGTATAAGCCATAAAATCTAAATCAGTTAAATCCTTAGAAGACATTATTATTTGTTGATTGAATCTATTACCTATTATTATTGCTTCTCCATTATCAAAGCTATTATCTCTGCATAAGGTAATACCTGAAGCATTAGTTTTATAAAACTCAATTGTATCTTTTCCTAAAACATCAATACACTTAAGAAAATTAATATTTAATTTATCTTCATCAATTCGTTTACCTTTATATTTTTTTGATTTTAATTTTTGAAGTCTCTTAATCGAATCATAACTCATATCTTCTTTTTTCATAAGAATAGTTCTATTTTCATGTAAAGCATTTTCAAAACATACAACCTCATGTTTAAAGTTAATAGTACTCATAATAACCCCTCACAAATGCCTTGTATTATAACATATTTAAGAAAAAAAGAAAAGAGAACACTTTATTATTATAAATAAAATGAAATAATGTAAACTAAATAAATCATCTAGTAAAGCAATTGTAATATTACATTTTTTTACACAAAAAAAGAACTAAACGCTCATTAGTTCTTCATCTTTTTCCTTTAACATTTCATCTACTTTTTTATTGTATTCATTTACTAAGTCTTGTACTTCTTTATCTTTTGCTTTTTCAACATCTTCTGGAAGTTTAGCTTTTTCAATATCTTCCATAATTTCTCTTCTAATATTTCTGATTGATACTTTAGCATCTTCTGCAATTGCTTTAACTTGCTTAGTTAATTCTTTTCTCCTATCTTCTGTAAGTGGTGGAATAACTATTCTTACTGTTTCTCCATCATTATTTGGCGTAAAACCTAAATCAGCTTCAAATATTCCCTTCTCAATTGCATGTAAACAAGACCTATCAAAAGGTTTAATAAGTAATTGTCTTGCTTCAGGAACTGATATTGTAGCAAGTTGCTTAAGTGGAGTATCAACTCCATAATATGATACCATTACTCCATCCAAAGCGCTTGGGTTAGCTCTTCCTGCTCTTACAGTTGCAAATCTCTTTTCTAAACTATCTAATGCTTTTAACATTTTCTCTTCTGCTATTTCAATAAAATTTTCTTCTTCCATTTAGTTTTTCTCTCCTTAATATAATTTTACTATAGTTTTTATTTTTGTAAATAATTATAATTCTATTTGTAACTCTTTTATTCTAAAATTTCTTTTTTTCAAGAATATTTCTATTTCATTACAAATAGATTCAACTTTATTACCTTTAAAGACGTCATGATAATAATCGTTAATAATTATTATCTCTTTTTTATTTATCTTCATATTGTCAAAAATAGTCATAGATGACTTTATAGGAACCATTTGATCTTTAGTACCATGAACAAATAAAGTAGGAATATTTATATCATATATTTCATCTTTATATTTCTCTATCAATTTAAAAAACTCTTTTTCAGCACTTAATGGTAATTTATTAAGTCTTGTTACTAACTCATTAATACTATATGCTTTTATTAAATCAGGTATTTTAAATATTGCTTTAAATACTCCACCTTCTTCTTTTGAAGCAATGGATGTAAATGCTGGAGCAACTAAAACTAGTTTTTTTACTTGTTTATATTTTTTTGCTAAATGAGTTGCTATAACTCCACCCATACTATGACCTACTAAATAAATTGTTTTATAATTATGTTTTATTAAATATTTTAATTGATTCTCAGACTCATTAATCCATTCACTACAAGTAGCTAAACGTCTATCTTTAACATCATGTCCAGGCAAAGTAAAAGAAAATACATCAAACCTTTTATTGACTTCTAAATGCCTTGCCAAATTTTCTTCATCATATGTTCCCCCTGCAAGTCCATGAATTATCAAAATTGCTTTTCTTTTACACATACTACAACCTCTTCGCTATTCTTTCTCCTTGTTTTACTTTTGTTTCTATTCCTTTTTCAGAATTATCTAATAAATCTTCATCAATCTTTAAAATGTTCTCTTTTACCATTATAACAATAGTTGATCCACCAAATAAAAAGTATCCTTTCTCTTCACCTTTTTTAAAGTCCTTTTTATTATGATTTACTATTTTACCAACCATCATTGCTCCTACTTCCATTTGAATTATTTCTTTAAAATTTTCTGTCTTTAACACTTCATATACTCTCTGATTTTCTTCATATACTTTAAATTTCTCAAAAGCAATTGGACCAACTGTATGAAATTTACCATTTATTTCTTTTCTTTTTAATAGTTTACCATTATCAATATATGCATATCTATGATAATCATCTACCGATAATCTAAAAACAATAAAGTAACCATTTTTATATTCTTTTGCTAAATTAGCATCTCTCAATATTCTTTCTAAAGTATATTTTTTATTTTTAATTATAAATTCTTTATCCTCTGTAATTTTATGAATAGTAACTTTAGAATCACTAGGAGCACAAAAATCATTTTTACTTCCAGAAAAAATCCTTTTTCCATCTTTAATTTTTCTAGAAAAGAAATCATTAAACGATTTATATTCAATATCATAATAATCTGACATATCAATATTATTATCTTTTATAAAATTTGCAATATGTTTTGTTGATTTTTTCTTATTCATATATCTTCCAACTATTTTAGACACAAATCTCTTTGTTGCAAGTTTCAATATTATTCGACCAAATATGTTCTTATAAAGAAAATTAGCCCCTTTGGGACTTTTTTCTTCAACTATTTTATTTGTTTTTCTATCTATAACTTTCGTAACCATTATAATACACAAATTAGAACTGCACCTAAAATAGCTAAACCAGCCATTATTGGATATGCTTTTCCTCTTGGTTTTGGAACTTTAATATTTAATACGAATAATATTGCTGAAGCATAAATAATCATCGTATATAATGCTTCAAATATATTTATATCATTATTTATGTTAAATAATAATTTACTAATAAGATAAATAAATGGGATTGTAATTGATGTAGATGTTACTGGAAGTCCACTATAATATTTAACTGGACCTTTATCTTTTTTATTAATAACCAATACATTAAAGTGACATAGTCTTTGAACTCCTGCCATAGCAAGTAAAATATAAGCAATTACTTGATACCATTCACTAAATCCAAGAGTTAACCCCATAAAAATTGGAAATACAACAAAATCTACAGTATCAGCCAAAGAATCTAATTGAATACCAAATAATTCTTCATCCTTATCCCTTTTCATCATTCTTGCAACCATTCCATCAAGCATATCACAAACACCTGCAACAAGAAATAAAATCATAGCAGCTTTTACATCTAATGAATGTGCTAAAAAATACATTGCTAAAACAGCAGCAATTACTCCAACATAACTTATTATTAATGATTTATTATATTTTCCGATTAACATAAAATAACCTCTTCCTTAAATCTTATAAAATAATTATAACATAATAAAGTAAAATTGACAAAGAAAAAGATTGACAATTTAATATCAATCTTAAAACTTTACTGAATCATTTTCTTTACTTTTCTATTATGACTTCTTATATATTCAAATAAGAAATTATATATTTTCCATAATATAATAGCTATTATTAATAAAGAAATTATTAAAACATACATTCCTAAATCAAGATTAGCAAGTGAAAAAAACTCTTTAAAGAATACAATCTCAACAATAAATATAGAACACATAGTAATCATTAATGCTTTTCTAATAGTATTAAATGGCTTACACAATTTATATTGATAAATAAGCATAATAATTGTTGTTAATATTACTGTTACAGTAGATTCTTCAGTTGTTGTTAATCCTTTATCATTAGTTAAAAATAAGAATATTAAAATAGTAGAGAACACTGTTAAAGCAGTTGGTAATGCATTAGCAATTATTTTTACTAAGAAGTTTCCCTTTACTCTATCCTTATTAGGTTCTAAAGCTAAAACTAAAGAAGGAGCTCCAATAGTTATTAAATTCATCAAACTTAAATGAATTGGATGGAATGGATAATGGAATGCAGTAAATAATACCATTAAAACTATTAGTATTGTATAAATTGTTTTTGTTAAGAAAAGTGATGCACTTCTTCCAATATTATTAATACATCTTCTTCCTTCTTCAACAACTTTAGGCATGGCATCAAAGTTAGAATCCATTAATACTAATTGACTAACATTTCTAGCAGCATCACTACCACTAGCCATCGCTATACTACAATCAGCTTCTTTTAATGCTAAAACATCATTTACTCCATCACCAGTCATTGCAACTGTATGACCTAAACTTTTTATTAAAAGAATTAATTCTTTCTTCTGATCAGGTTTAACACGACCAAAAATAGTATTATGTAAATATGCTTCTTTAAGCTCTTTTTTAGTTTTTATAGTAGATAAATCACAACACTTATCATAGTTTTCTAAACCTACTCTTTTAGCAATTTGAGATATAGTAATTGGATTATCACCTGAAATTATTTTAATTTCAACACCTTGTTTTTTGAAATATTGTAAAGTATCTTTAGCTTCTTTTCTAATCTTATCTTGAATAAGAATTAAAGCTACTGGAGATTTTTTACCATTTTCTTCAACTGCTAATAATAAAGTTCTATAATCTTTTGAATACTCTTCATAATTACTATTTTCTATAATGAATTCAGGTGCTCCTAAATAATAACTTATTTTTTCAAGTTCTACTTTAGAATATTTTTTATCTGATGAAAAAGGAATTACCTTTTTAAAATCTAATGGTTTACCACTTTTAGTTTCAAATCTATTTCTTAAAGCATTCATTGTAGGAGAAACATCTTCAATAGAATGACATAATTTATCAAGTAATGTTAATACTTCATCTTGAGAATATTTAACATTAGGAATAAAATCTACAACTTCCATTACTCCTTCAGTAATTGTACCAGTTTTATCAAGACATAATACATCTACTCTTGCAAGTGTTTCAATACAATATAACTCTTGTACCAATACTTTATATTCACTTAATCTAATAATTGATACTGCCAACACTGTACTTGTTAACAATATTAATCCATCAGGAATCATTCCAATAAGTGCTGCAGTAGTATTTAATACTGCTAAATTAAAATTACTACCTGCAAAATAGTACTGATTTACAAACATTAAGATACCAACAGGTACTATAGTAAATGATATATACTTTATTATTTTATTCAAAGAAATCATAAGTACTGAATTTAATTTTTTTACATATTTAGCATCTTTACTAATAATTGATGTATAGTTATCTTCTTTAACATGTTCTACTTGAACTAGTACTCTACCACCAGTTATAAAACTCCCAGATAAAACCATATCTCCTTTTTTCTTTTCTATAGGAGTTTGTTCACCAGTTATAAAAGATTCATTTACTAAACATGTACCTTCTTTAACATAAGAATCTGCTACTACTTGTGATCCTACTCTTAACTCTACTATATCATCTAAAACTACTTCCTCTTTAAATACTTCTTTTTTTTCACCATCTCTTATTACAACAACTTTTCCTTGACTAATAAGTGATAGTTTATCAACTATCTGTTTAGCTCTTATTTCTTGAACCATACTAATTATCATATTAAATATTACAGTTCCTATAAATAGCATATTTTTATATGCTCCAACTAAAAATATAGCAAGTGCTAAACCAAAGTTTAAGAAATTAAACAACGTGAAAAAATTATCACTTATTATCCTTCCTATCGTCTTTGTAGGAACAGATACATCTTGATAATTCATTTTTTCATCCATTCTTGTTTTAACTTGTTCACTTGTTAAACCCTCATTAGGTTTTGGATTGTATCTTACCATATTTACACCCACTCGTTACTATTTATTATAACAGATTTTGTTATAAAAGAAGGAATAATATTTCCTTCTTTACATTATTTTATGCTTTTTAATCGATTAAGTTTTTCTTGAATTTCATTCATTCTTTTATTTTTTTCATTATCATCTTTATAATACTTATTATCTTTATATTCAAGAATATCTTTTTCTTTAACAACAGGTAATGATAGAAGACTAATTACTTTTATTTCTTTTGTTTTAATATTCTCTAAAACAGCAAATCCTTCTTCTATTCTATCAACTGCATACTTTTCACCTTTTATCATTATCTCCTCCATTAGTATCCGTTTTAACAGTCATAATATTAATATTTTTTCCATCTGAAGTTAAAACAATTGTACCTAATTTATCAGTCCTATAAATAGTTGCTTTTAATTTCTTAAGTTTATCTACAACTACACTATGAGGATGACCATAATCATTATTTTTACCACAAGAAATAATTGCATATTTAGGTTTAACTTTATTTAAGAACTGTGCAGAATTACTATATTTAGAACCATGATGACCTACTTTTAATACATCACTTTCTATATCTTTATTTAGAATTTCTTTTTCTACTTCACTAGTAGCATCTCCTGTAAATAGATAACTAGTATCCTTGTATGTTATTTTTAATATAATTGAAGTATCATTTAAATCTTCCATATTAGTACCAACATAAATAATATTTATTACAGCATCTCCAAGTTTCAATTTTTGATTTATATTAGGAGTTTGAAACTTAATATTTTTACTTTCTAATGCAGATAAAACATCATTAAATGACTCAGTAGTTGTAATTTCATCTGGCATATAGAAATTTTTTATTTTAAAGTTTTTAATAATATTATCCATACCACCAATATGATCTTCATGTGCATGAGTACCAACAACATATTTAAACTCTTTTATATTTAAATCACTAAAAAAAGTAGTTAATTTAGCCCCATCCTTATTGTTCCCAGCATCTATAAGCATATACTCATCATTAGATTTTATTAAAATAGAATCAGCTTGTCCTACATCTATAAATAAAATCATAAAATCTTTATTTAATTTTATATTACTTATTTTTTTTGTATTATTATCTTTATTTAACTCATCCTTAATCTTTGTTACACTACTCTTTATTTCACCAACAATAGTATCCTTTAAAGAATTATACAAATCTTTATTAATAAAAAAAGACACAACGAATATCAGTAATATAAATAATAATAAATATAGTTTTTTCTTTCTTTTCTTATTTCTCTTACTCATACCCTATCCTCTATTAAAATATAACAAAAATATTTATTAATGTCCATCAATTTAAAAAAATAACTATTTTTTAGTTACTTTTCTTTTTTATTATTTGTTTTTTATTTTCACTTGCTTCTTTTTTATCATACTTAATTGTACTAATATGTTTTGTTTTACTTAATGATTCATATACTGTTTTATTCTTTTTACTTACCAATGACACTAAAGTTTTAAAGTATATAATAATTAACATTATATATAGAATTATCGCTAATATAATACCAAAATTTCCTATTTGATTAATATTATCTAGTACTAACGTAACATAGAATAATTCAAAGAATAGAAAAAACTTTATTGTGTATCTAACTAATATTTGAGCAAGATTAGCTTTTTCATTATTATCATTTACTATTCTAATACCAACTACTTTTTTACCAATTGTTTTTCCTTTGAACAAAGATGTTGATATTATCATATATATTAAAAACACATAAAATAAGATAAATATATCAAAATAATTATTTAAGATTGTAGAAAATAGAATAAAAGATATGATTATAAAATCTATAAGAGTCGCAATAAATCTTCTAGGTAAAGATACTTTTTCTCCTTTCAAATACGCTCTTTCATCAAGTTCATCTCTAGAAGGTAAAAATTTACTAAATAATGGAGTTATTAAATATCCTAATAAGCCACCTGTCGTGTTTACAATTAAATCATCAACATCAAATAATCTATATGGTCTTGGATAAATACCAAACAAACAACTAAATTGTGTTACTTCGAAGAAGAAACTTAATAAGAAAGATAATGCAATTACTTCCCACCATTTCCTTTTAAAATAATATCTTAAATATACTCCAAAAGGTAAAGTAAGTACAAAATTAAATAAGACTGTATAAACTGCCGGATTTTTTAAAGTACTTAAATATGTACTTATATTAAATAAATTAAAATTAGTACTATTCATTATCTCTTTTAATCCATTAAATGGTACTAATTGTGCCCAAGGGCCAGTCATTTTACTTACCTCTTCTATCTTAGGAAGTGGAAGTATAACCATAAACCATGCTATTAATAGATATAATACAAAAGAATATACAATAAATGATCTTAAATATGGTATTGCACCATATTTGTGATACTCTTTAATCATATATGGAATTGTAATTAATAATGCTATTATAGGGAACATTATAATTCCAACTTTTATTGGGACTGCATATACACTCATAAGAACCTCTTTACTTACATTATCTATGAATATTATAGTAAAAATAAGCACAAAAGTAAATTAGCCTTTTACGTGATTTTTTGTTTTTTTTATGTTATAATGACGTTGATGTTCTCGTAGCTCAGCAGGATAGAGCAATCCCCTCCTAAGGGATAGATGAGGGTTCGAGTCCTTCCGGGGACACCATTTATAAAATTAAAAAGCAATTCTTTTTTAGAATTGCTTTTTTATTATTTTGCTTTTACAGATATTGAAATATTATTAGCACCTAAATATGAAATATTAATTCTTATACCAGATTTAGATTTAGCAGAATAACTTTTATCACTTCTACTATGTTCTAATGTATATCCTAAAGCTTCACACTTACTTACATAATTCAAATAATCATTTTTAGAAGTCTTACCAACATGTACTATAAATTCATTATCATTATCTGAATGAATTTTACCATATAAAGAATCTGGTTTAGGAATCTTAGTAGCAAGTCCATTTGTTGGCCAAATTAATTCATCCATTTTTTCAGGTGCATCTAAAGTAATATGCATTTCTTTTGATTTTTCTATATATGATACTCTTATAGAATAACCATCACTATTGAATGCTCCATATACTGTATCCCAATCTTCATATTCTAAATCATATTCATATCCATACTTAATTACT
>JAEEGL012283331.1_pt1 | contig 11492 bp, 9 predicted proteins | sample 9134231 | NCBI WGS metagenome assembly JAEEGL01 (sample SAMN16246548, study PRJNA631951) | gut metagenome | biome: gut microbiome; feature: rumen; material: fiber-attached | host: Bos | place: Iran: Karaj | collected 2018-10
GACTTCAGGAGGAATATTATCACAAACGCCATAATTACAGAGCTCTTTGAGATTGCTCCATGTCCATGTCTCAGGTATTTCATAGGGCACTTCTATAGGTTCTGAGGAACCTGTCAGATAGTAAGAGTTATCATCACCTTTGTAGATGATGGATTCCTTTTTGTCGCGCTTAAGTTTTCCTTGTTTTATCAATTCTTCTTTTTCTTCGCGAATTCTTTCAATTAACTTAGAGGCAGGTTCATCGCTTGGATTTTGTGGAACAAGTAAGCCCTTGATAGCCAAGTCTAGTACTTTTGTTTTTATTATTTTAATAGCATCTTCAAGGGTGCTTTTATTATTATCAACATGTATAACTTCATTTAGAAGTTCTTTGCATTTTTGGCTAATTCTCTTTTGCTCTTCTAGTGGGGGGAGTGGAACAATTATTTGCTTTAAATGTGTTGGCCCATAATGTTGTATGCAATTTCCGGTTTTTAGCGCATCTATTTGTCGTAAGTAAATATCTGACATAGCCAAATATAGGAAATATTGTTTACTGATCGCTGATGTCATTTGAAAACGTATTTGGCCTGTATAAGGGATCGCGCCTATTGCTTCTTTGTCGACAATCGACGCTTTACCTATTGATGCACTAGTACATAAAACAATATCTCCTTCTTTTAATTTAAAGTGTGCCCATTTTTCTTCTACTTTTTGTGGGTCAAGATAGTTGCACCCTTCAAGTGTAACTTTATTTGTCTGAAGCCCAGAAATACGAATCAGAGGTATTCCTTCGTTGCGAAAATCTTTTTTTAGAATTCCCGGTCCCTCTTGGAAAAAAACCACTTCTGGTAAATAAACCCATTCCCATCCAGAGGGAATATCAAATAGTATTTTTTCTTCGATGCATTTGACAGATCCATCCTGGAACTTCTCATAATGTAAATTATCCTCACCCTTGAAGATAATAGTATCGTTTTTAATATCCTTTGCCTTAAGCTTGCCCTCCTTTACCATCTGCTTCTTCTCTTCACGAATTCTCTCAAGAAGCACAGATGCAGGCTCATCATTTGGATCCTGCGGAACAAGCCTGCCACGAATTGCTAAATCTAATATTTTCTGGCGTAATGCCTTTGTATCCATTAAACTTATTCCTCCAAATCTCCGATTAAGCTCTTTAGAGCCTCTACTGCATTATTGATGTTTGAAGCCTTCTCCTCGATTTCATCAAGAAGCTCTGCTAATGTTCTTTCATCAACAGAATCCCCAGAGCGTATCCAAGTAATATCAAGGCTTGTCTTATCCCTATCAAGTATTTCCTGATATGTATACTTTCTCCATCGTCCTTCGGGATTTTCTTCTGACCATGTCTGCTTACGGTCTTCCATGTGCCCAGCACAATAGCACTCAACAAATTCATCAAAATGACTTCTTGTAAGAGGATTGGTTTTACCAAATGAAGGCATATTTGAACGAAGATCATAAATCCATACATCTTTAGTATTACCTTCGTCTTTAGTACCTCTATTGAAGAACAATACATTTGTCTTAACCCCCTGAGCATAGAAAATGCCAGTTGGAAGTCTCAAAATCGTATGAAGATTGCATTTTTCCATAAGGTCCTTACGAATCTTCTCGCCATCATTATCTGCAAAAAGCACATTATCCGGAAGAACAACTGCTGCCCTTGCTTTACCATCTGTGTTTAGAGAACGATATATATGCTGAAGGAAATTTAGCTGCTTATTGCTTGTCATATAAGTTAAATCATCCCTGCTTGCACGCTCACCGCCTTTTTTGGTTCCAAAAGGCGGATTGGTCAGAACAACATCATAATTCTTAAGAACCTTGCCCTGATTAGATAGCGTATCGCAAAGGTAAATCTCACCTTCAATGTCATGAAGCATAGAATTCATAAGTGCGAGTCTGTGTGTCTCATGAACAAGCTCAGCACCTGTAAATGCCTCATATTTCTGGAAATGCTGCATATCTTCAGGAAGATCAAACAGATCATCAGTATGATCCTTAACATATCTGTCTGCAGCTATCATAAATCCATAGGTTCCACAGGCAGGATCATTACATTTTTCTCCCGGTTGTGGCGCTATAAGCTCTGTCATTACATCGATAAGCACACGAGGAGTGAAATACTGACCTGCTCCTGACTTCTTTTCATTAGCATTTTTCTCAAGAAGCCCTTCATATAAATTTCCAAGACCTTCCTCTTTAGCACTGTACCAGTCAAGGTCGTCAATACTTGTGATAATCTTCTTAAGGTTTGCAGGCTCATCTATTTTGCTGCTAGCTCCTGAGTAGATATGCTGGATCTTGCCACTCCCCTTTTCTCCAAGCTCCTGCAAAAGAGTTGCATAGAACTTTTTAAGTTCAATACCATCTTTACTACTTAGATTATCCCAGCGGTATTCTTCTGGAATATTCTTTTCAGCTCCGGTCTCTTTTGCCATCTTAAGGAAAAGAATATATGTAAGCTCTGTTACATAATCCTGATAAGTGATTCCATCATCACGAAGTACATTACAAAGATTCCAGAGCTTTGCTACTATTTCATTATTTGTCATTAGTTATATATCTCCTGTTTTTTTATTGTGCTGCGTACATTGCATCATTTATCTCAGCAATATACTCATCAAGCTTGTTTCCAAAGGCTTTATTAACACCCGCATAGCCACCCTTATTTGCAAAGGCAGCCGAATCGAAGGTCTCTCTGTTTAGAACTGTTTCATTTAACAACTGAGACTCTATTCTATCCAACCAGCCAAGCTGAAGCTTAGTCAGCTCTGGATGTGCCTTCTTAACCTTTACTACTGCATTATGTATTCTGTCATTTTTACTAATGAGGGCATCACCTATACTGCGTTGCCTTATAAAGCTGATAATATCAGCAGCTATGTCTTCATTAGTCATGTTTTTCCAGGCAGTATTAAGCATCGTTTCGTTGAAATTATTTCTATCAAGAATAAGCTTCAGTTCCTTCAATGACTGCCTGGTCAAGTCCTGAGGTCTTGTAGCCACAATCTTTAATGCTGCTATCTCATTAAGATGCGTGTCAATGAAATCACGGAATTCCTTCAGATAGTCTTCAGGTCTTGTAGCATCACCATATCCGCGGATATGTCCCGTTATTTCATCCGGTGCATCACTTATAACTTTGCCATGTTCCCTTGGCATCCTTTTTATATATTCAAAGGCTGACTTGTTCTTTTTTATGAGATCTTCAGCTTTATCAGGACTACTGTGCTGCAACTGCTTTATAAATGCATCAGGATCAAAACCAGTCATTTGTTCAAACTGATCTTTGTTTTCCTGACTCATACCGGATTTGGTACGCCTTATCTTTGCAATAAGGATATCTACCTGATTCTGTTTTTGAGCTTCTGTTTCCAGCGAGTCAAAGCCATCTACGATATCCTCAAATGTAGTTTTAGTGCTCACAACAACCGGCTTCATGTTTGTTACCGGCTCAAGAGCATTATATACTCCTACCGCATCATATATCTCAAAGTGAGTTTTCCCTATGTCCTCACACAATCTGGTAGCTCGTCCTAGCATCTGCTCGAAGAGAATTCTTGATTTTATTCTTCTCAGGAATACAAGATTAACTATCTCCTCAACATCAATACCTGTAGTAAGCAGATCAACTGTAACTACTATATTGGGATATGTATCATTCTTAAACTTACGGATAACCTCATTGATACGCTTCTGATTACCATTTTCAATTGAACCGGTAATCTTCATAACAGCTTCGGAACTCACTCCCTGCTCTGCATAAATCTCCTGCAGAATCCTGGTTACCATGTCAGCATGGGCATCATCCACGGCAAACACGAGAGTCTTTCCTTTCTCGTTAGGATCTATATCCTTTGCAATTTCTGTAAGGACAGTCCTGTTGAATGGTTCTGTTACAACCTCTTTATTGAACTTATCAACTTCGAACTTAAGGTCATCGTCAAGCTGATCTGAGTTGAGTATCTGCTTCGTTACTGGATCATAGATAGGCACAGTGGAGCCTTTTCCAAAGGTTATACCTTCTTCACTGAGTTTTGTTTTTATGATATGCGGAGCATCGTGATCCACCAGATATCCATCGATAACAGCTGTACGATAGTCGTATGTATATACAGGGCTTCCGAATATTTCTGTGGTCTGTAGTGCGGGTGTGGCTGTAAGAGCAATCTTAATGGCATCAAAATAATCGATAACAGAGCGATATTTACTCCTATAATCATCCTGATCCCTATAAAGACTCTCTTCCTCGGCCATTTCTTTATCAAGAATATAGCCACGATGTGCTTCATCAACAATTATCAAGTCATAGTCCGTTGAACCAAGTCTCTGATCAGATTCATCATAAAGTACACGTTTTACAAGACTTTGCACGGTGCAGATATGAACTTTAGTGTCCTTATCAAATTCTTTATCACTAAGTTCTTTTACATCGTAGATCTGGTTAAGTGTAAGAAGATCCTTAAGTTTTACTTCCTTAAATGTATCCATAGTCTGCTCACCAAGAGCATTTCTGTCTACAAGGTAAAGTATTCTCTTGAATCTCTTAGCTGTGAGGAATCTGTAAACCATGCCCAATACGGTTCTTGTTTTTCCGGTTCCTGTAGCCATAGCAAGAAGCGCTGTATTCTTATGCTCATTTATAATGGCATTTTCTGCAGCCTTTATAGCTTCTATCTGGTAATAGCGCAGATTGAGCCCATCTGGATTTTCGAGATCTTCGTATCCAGTGGATGCCAACTGCTTATTCGCTTCCTCTACATCTTTTTGTAGATCAAGTGCCATTTCTTCCGGACGTGGCCATGCTGCAACTGCTGACGGTACATTATATGGCTGCCTGGTATCAAGTCCCCATATTCCAGACTTTTCTTTATATTGCTCAAGATATGGACGACCATTTGTCGCAAATACAAATGGAACAAAATACTCCGCGTACTTCTTTAGCACATATGCCTGGTCTTGCATACGAATGTTTTTGGCATAATCCTTTGCCTGAACATTCAGTGCTCCAAATACATCAGTATCCATTTTCTTGGCTTCAACAATACCTACAAGCTGTTCACCAATAAACAGAGCATAATCTGCGTATCCCTTATTTCCAAGGCTACTGTCTGTAGGCCATTCTGCTATCGCTTTCGCAACGCCTTTTTCAGGTCTGCTTCCCTTCGAATATCTGATGTTAGGCGTATCAACAGTCCATCCGGCTTGTCGAAGTTGCTCATCAATGAGTTCTCTAGTCTGAGCTTCAGATAGATGGACAGTCTGAGCATTTTTAAATGCGCTGTTTTTCCTGTTCTGGTCAGCTTTTCCCGTCTTTCGAATATTGTCAATTTCTGATTCAAGTGCTTTAAGTTTAGATTCAAGTTCGCTATTTTCTTTTGCAAGCTGCTCGGCTTGCACAGCCTGCTGCGCTTCATCTAATGGCTCTACATATGGCTCTGGATTAAACTTATAATCTCCATATGTCTGCATGAACCAAACGCCTACATTGTATGCCAGTTCAAGATTATCTTTTGCTTTCTTTACGTTGTCATATCCCTCATGTGATGCATCATTTCGGGTTCTCCGTATAACATAAAGGGCATCATCTATGTCCTTAGGCAATAATCCGTTATATTTCAACAAACGTATTCTGTTCGCATGAGTATTATCCGTTTCAGGCTCTGATAGTCCATCATAGGCAAGCATATATTTAACCATGGTTTCCGCATAAATACCCTGCTTATACATGGATCCATTAGGGTCTGAATAAACATATTTTTCAGCAAGTTCGCCTGTATTAGCCAAATCTTCCCAATGAGATTTCAAAAATAAGAAATTTCCCATATACATGCTCCTTCCTATAATTCCATATTATCGGAACCTACCGGTACTTATTATGATACCATTTTTGCCCCTATTTTACTGTACTATTTTGTCAATTGATTCCAGTAAGTTCCGACATATTAATCACTTATTAAACAATGGCAATCCTTGTATTATCTTGTCCAAATCGCTAATTGATTTGCTACATATATCCAGATCTTTGTCAATATCAGCTATGCTTCTAAACTGCTGAGTTATGTCATTTGAAACATACCTTGAATACGACCAATCACCTATTTCAAGAAGTTGTTCAGGAGATACAGTGAATGAAATGCCTTCTATTACTTTTTTCTCGCTTAATAATTCTCTGAGCTTTTCCTTATCACTTGGAGTAATGCTTGCATCTCCCCTTCGTTCTCTTTGGATGAAACTTGAAGCGTCAACAAATAAAGTATCTTTACTTCCTTCTTCAAGCACAAGCATCGTAGTATTTATACTTGTACTATTATAAACAGCTGGCAGTGAAACAACCGCTCTGAGCATTCCTCTTTTTACAATATTTTCTCTTAATGTGACCATAGCCTTAGTCTGCTTGAATAAGAAGCCTTGTGGTACAATTGTCACCATTCTCCCGTTTCTAGCAAGTGCATCCAATCCTGCCGCCACAAAGAGCGCATCCATTTCCCTGCAATTATCCGTATCCATCCAGTTACGCGCTTTTACAGTCTGATATCCAACAAGATTGTTTGTCTTCATACCAAATGGAATATCCATGACAACCTTATCAAAATCAGGTCCTATATCCATTGCGGTAAAGTCCTCTGTATACCACTCATCACCAATGCGTCCTGCAAGAATAAAATACAGCGATGCTATAGCTGTTGATCTAATAAATATATCTACACCCGTGAAGGAAACATCCTTTCCCAATATGCATTCCAATGCTGAATAGCCGCATCCAGCTGCTCCATCAAGTACTTTGTCGCCATCCTTTACATCAACAGCAAGCTCTAACAGATCTGATACAGCCATACTTGAAATATACATAGCGTTATGTCTTGTTTTCCCTGAAGAACACAGCAGATACTCTGCAAGTTCAAATGATTCTTTATCAGATAGATTAGTCTCTACTAATGTATCTATAGTTCTTGTAAAACTTCTCTTCCAGCCATCCTCCTGGAATCTGACCGGTCTAAGTATTTCTGACAGCATCCCTGGCCTCATGTTATATATTTCTTCAACCAAACCTATTGATTCTTCAAGAATACTAATGTCCTCAATCTGCCCAGGTCGATATAATACCTTTGTTATTGCCATTATTTTAGTGGCATATTTAGCAGGGATCTTCTCACTATTTTCTACCAGTTGTAAAAGAACCAAAATATATAGGATGCATCCAATGCTCTCATTGATATCATATCCATTCATGTGCCATTCATCAGCCAGTCTATATGAAACAGCTCTCATGTCTCTTCTATTGCTCATTATTGCTCACCTCCTAAAACCGAATTGAGTTTTTCCTTCTCAAGGGTGACTACTCTATTGAATACTTTTTCCTTTTCAGTAATAGCCTTATAATATGTTGCAACCTGCTCCTGGTCATCCTTCGGAAGAACATTGATTTCAATATCTTTTATTTTTCCAAGTGTCAGCATCGGCATTGTAGCGCCACTCACCATGTTCATCGCCTGATTAAGATAAACATCTGAATTAAAGAAAGCTGCCAAGTATTCTGAATTAACTTCCTTTCCAGTGTTTCTGACAATAATGCAGAATGATGTAATAAGAAAACCTTCATCATCTTTTGTAACATATGCTGCATCATATGGAGTTGAAAGCTTAACTACTACGTCTCCAGCCTTTGTAAGTTTCTTTTCATCAAACTCTGTTTTATAGCTTATGTCATAGAGTTCTTCTTTAACCAGCGCTCCTCCTTTAATTGCCTTTGGCGGTATAACTTGAATATTTCCAATAGCAACATCATTTTTCTTTTCATCTGCCTGTATTCTTGAAGTAATTTGTCCACCAATAAATGTTAATCCTTTGATATCACCAATTCTTTTATGTTCACTCATTTTAATATCCTTTCTTATGTTGATATATTTTTAAATGTTCATAACCGGTTTGTAAAAGAAAAAGCACGGTACCAGTGCTATTCCTTTTTTCTGAGTCTACAATATCATCTTTTCAAGTCAATGTCAATAACATTTTTATAAAAATCATAAATTATATTGATATATTTTTTAACGTTCACGCTTCAATAATAACTAAAGAGCCTCTATACCCAATATATAGAAGCTCTTTTTAGTCACTCTATAACAACTATTTCCTGCTCAACATGTGGCTCTATACCATCATCCCATCCCTCAAGGAAATCACTGCCATCTTCATACTGTGATAACGCATCATCGCCCTTGAATATCTCAATTTCTTCTGAAAATGGCACAGTACTCTTAGAAAATGAATACTCTCTGCTATCTGTTTTAATAATCATTCCTCTGGTAAGCCAAACATCATATTCCTGCGAACCATCTTTACTAATCATTTGATGCTCATTAACTAATGTTATTGACTTAATTACCTCTTTAACAGGCGTGATTACTTGAGCAGTGTCCTCATAACACGATCTGATTTCAGATTCCTCCGACTTATCTAAAGAAAATACAGCAATATCATCCTGTGTCCCAAAATAATCCACAGCCTGCTGAACATTTTTGAGAGCATATACTTCATCTTCAATGTATATTCCACAAATCTGTGAAACTGAGTTAGTGTAAACAAATGGATCGCACTTGTATTGCTTGAAATGCTTTCCGATGAACGTTTTTATTAGTTCCTGATTGAACCGCATATCTGTTTTTATCATGACAATCTCCTTCATTATTTAACAAAGTGTATTTTTTGATACTTTACACCTGCAGCATCTTTACTTCTTTTGATATTTAACTCGACTACAGATGTTCCATCGGAACTGGATATTTCTCGATATGAAATAATACTTCCATCTGCAAGTCTGGTAGTCTTTCCTTTGCCGTTCGGCATAGAGGATTCTATACCACCATACGTCATAGTATCATAAAAAGACTTTGCTTCTTTTACAGGATCACTGGCTTGAATATTCCTTGTAAAGTCTCGCCCTTGTCCCTTCGTTCCAAAGTAACCATTCCTATAAGGATATTTTCCCTTGGCAACATCAAGATTCTCTCTAATAGATCTAAAAGTTGGTGAATCGCCTTTGTATGAAGTTCCCATATTCTCACCCCTTTCCATGTGTCTGTTCAAACACACTTGGATAACGGTGAAAATTTGTATATTCAGCAAATTCTCCAAATACTGTATCTGGCATATAGCCATGAACAAGTACGTCTTTCGGTTCTAAGTTTTCAAGCATCGCATATAGTCCGGATTTGAAGCATTCCTTCTGTTGCATAGACCTAATGCATCCATGAGTACTAATCGAAACGATATAATGCTTAGGCACTCCCAAGAAGCAATACTCGAAGCTACGTTCATCACTCCATCTAATATTGGGAATAACCGGTATACCCTGCTTTTGAAGATAAAATCCCACAGCTCGATTAAGATATGTATTTGTTTCCTGTAAGCATTTTGATTGTCCAATTAGCATTGTACAATCTGGAGTTATCGCTCCATCATGCTCCTTAAACAAGTCCAAATATCTGTCAGTAGCTGATAGAACTGGTGCAAAATACTTATCGTGCATATAAAAATGAATATAGCTTTTCTTTGATGCTTTGCCTGCTCTTGCCTTATCAAAGGGAGCTATTTCTTTTGGTACTTGCACATTGTCCAGATCCATGAGCATTGGAATTCCTGCTTCTCCGACAAATATAGCACCTTCAACTAAATATTGATGAAAGCCATCATCATATGGGGTCTTTTTCATACACCCTCCTTCCTGCCTCGCGGCAAACAATTAATAGTGAATAATCAACCGTTCATTGCTCTCGCAGAAAGGATATGTTATAATTCTATTTACCAAATTTTTGAGGATATATAACATATCCTTCAGGAGAAAACGCATATTACTGTTCCCGCAGTGTTATGCGTTTTTTTCATTTTTACATACTCAATTTAATCACCCCCTCATTTCAACTTCAAAACATTCCAACATCGTTTTCTCATAAATAGTGTAGTCAACTACATTGTTTCTACACTTTTTACGTTTCCACTTCATGTAATACTCATAAGCATTTACTGCCGCCTCACCACTTATATCAAATCTTTCTTGTATACTATCGGGAGTAACCTTTACCCCCATGTTATGAATTAATGGCGGCGGTGCCAAAGCATATTTCGCAAAGAACTTTGCCTCGGCTTCTTCATAATCTGTTTCTTCTATATGCCCCAGCCAGAAATGAGCTATCTCATGCATAATTGTGTTATTGATTCGTCCATAGCATTTAGAATCATTATAAAAAATGATCCATCTATGATCCTCTGTTTCTATTGAGAATCCATCTTCGCTTATTTTTCTTGCAGCTCTACGTCTCTTTCTTCCCAAAGCAGAATATGGCCAAACAGTCAAGCCCAGCTTTGTTGCGACCTCGAATGCACTAATCGGAGTACACTTAATGTCATAATCGGTAAAAAGAGCAACTATCTGCTCTTTAATCTCTTCATATACTTCATCAGGTAGTCTTAATCTCGCCATCAATCCGTATCCCCCTGTATCAGTATTTTCATAAACTCCATTCGTTCATCCTGTGTCATGTCATTAGCGTTTCTTGCTATCAGGAGCCTTGCTGTCGCCAAATCATCCTTTTTATTTGCACTTTTACCATCCAGTAGATAATCAGTCGTAGTTCCTAGTGCTGCTGCTATCTTAGATAAATTTGAGCCTCTCGGAATCCGGTCACCTTTAACATAATGAGATATTGCAGATTCAGTAATGCCTGTCTTTAACGCTAAATCTTTTTGGCTCATACCCCTACTGTTTAACAACTCACTAAGCCTTTCGGTTATCCCTCTTGCCATTTTGTTTCCTCCTAATTCTCTGAAAATGTGATATCATATTTCGATAATAATATTATCGCAGAATTATCACTTCGTCAAGTTTTTGTGATAAAAAAACTGGGTGACACCATTGGGCATCACCCTTCTTAATTATTTACTAACCTTATATTCTATTCTTTATTTTTTAGTGTAGACCATTTAATGTACCAGTTCAATTAAATCTTGGTTATTGCTGACAACAAGGATATATACGTCCTTACAGGAATCTTGCAAATTTTGACATACTCTTCGTATCGTCCGTTTTTAAAAGAAACTCTGATATTTTCTTCAAAGTACCCTTTCCAAGAAAGCATGCAAGTCCGGTCAGATCTGATACATCTCCTTTTTCTAACGCCTTATCAACAATATTATCCAATGCTTCTTTAGATAAGAATGGGGCAAGTGCAGTAACACCATCAAAGTTATCATATTCCATTCTTGTTACAACATCATTGAGCGCTTCATCAGGCATATATGGTGCCAAGGCAACAAAGTCCTTTATATTTGATGATGTGATCTTCTTCGAGATATTGGCCATAGTATCATCTGATAAATATGGTGCAAGTGGCACAAGGTCTTTTATGTCCGCTTCATCCACCCTGGATGCAATCTCATCAAGATAATCCTCATCCAAGTAAGGTGCAAGTCCAACGAGTGCTTTGATA
>JAEEGL012439323.1_pt1 | contig 11492 bp, 10 predicted proteins | sample 9134231 | NCBI WGS metagenome assembly JAEEGL01 (sample SAMN16246548, study PRJNA631951) | gut metagenome | biome: gut microbiome; feature: rumen; material: fiber-attached | host: Bos | place: Iran: Karaj | collected 2018-10
AAATTAGAACATTCAAAGATTACAGTGCCGAACAATTGAAAGAGTCGATTCATACCATTTCTGATTTTGTTCAGTACGTTATCGAATGCGACTTTGCCAATCCTCCTGGTGCATTAGGCGATTTTAAATTTCGTTTTGGCGACTATGATATATCGGTAAACAGAACACCTGAATCTACTCTGGCTACTCAGTGCAAAAGTTGTGGTGCTATTTCAAATCTTGCCAGATACATATTGGCTGACGATTATGATGAAGTTGGTTTTATTATTCAAGGTGAAGCAACTATGGATAAACCAAGCGGTGGACATGTTTATAACTATTTCAGAAATGGTAATGAAATTCTGACATTTGATTTCACCGGAGCATTCAAATACAGAGATACAGGCATTATTCTATCCGAAATGAGAAAGGCCAACGATTTTTCAAAAGTTAGTCGTGGGCAAAGAGCATCCAGTTTCCTGTATACGGTCGTCGCTACCACAAACTGGAATCAGGACCATCCTCCTATCGCTATGATTGATTACCGAGATAAAGCAGGGCTTTGTTACTTCTTTGACAGTCGATACAAAGACAATCTGATTATCATCTTCAATGACGATGAATATCGAAAGATGCTTAGCGAAACTACTGACTTTATCTATCACGAACTGTTTGAAGATATTGGATTTGATCCCGACAGTATTCCATACGACGATATGTTCAAAACAGACAATTAATAAACTATTTTAAGTTAGATATCTATAACAAAAAATTCCTGTAATTTTACTAAATCAATCGTAATATATATGTGGGGGTCATTGGTGCCCCTTTTCTTTTTCCCGGAATTATAATTATTGACAAATCAAGTTCAATAAACATAGAATTAATTAAACCGATGATAAAGGGTAAGTAGATTTCATAAAGATTCACATAGAGAGTTACGAAGGGTGGAAAGTAACAGAAAAGTGAGATCGAATGGACTTTAGAGGGCAAGCGGAAACCTAAGGGGAGTATGTGAGACGTACAGGCAATACGTAAGTTTGTCAGCATATGTCAGTATGCATGAGTGGGTATCATTGATACCAAGCCGGGTGGCACCGCAGGAAAAATACAATCCTGTCCCAGCAAAAAGGGACAGGATTTTTATATTTCAGGGAGGAATTAAAAATGAAAAAATTATTATCGGTATTATTTGCGTGTCTGTTGGTCCTTTGCTTAGCTGCATGCAACAAAGAGAAAACCGAGGATGTCGTTGAAGACGACAAAACGGTTTTCAAGATTGGTATCTGCAACTATGTTGATGATGCTTCACTTAATCAGATCTATGAAAACATCGCAGACAGGCTTGCGGAACTCGGCAATCAGAACAATGTCAGTTTTGTGATCAATTACGACAATCCGAATGCAGATGCCAACGTCATGGCTCAGATCATCACAAACTTTATTGCTGATGAAGTAGATCTGATGGTCGGCATTGCTACGCCGGTAGCCATGAACATGCAGGCTGCTACCGAAGACAACAAGATTCCGGTCATATTTGCTGCCGTCAGTGATCCTGAAGGTGCAGGCCTTGTAGACTCAATGGCTAAACCCGGTTCAAACCTGAGTGGTACTTCCGACTATCTTGATACGTCTGCCATGATGAATCTGATTCTCGCGCTTAATTCTAAGACCACAAAAGTCGGTCTGCTCTAGGATGTTTCTCAGGATTCCTCAACTGCAGCTATTGCTTCAGCAAGAAAGTTCCTGCAGGAAAAGGGAATTGAAGTCGTTGAAAAGACCGGTACGAATGTTGATGAGATCAGGCTTGCTGTAGAGTCTCTTATCTCGGAAAAAGTTGATGCCGTATTTACTCCGAGTGACAATACGGTCATGACTGCTGAACTTTCGATCTACGAAGATCTGCTGGCCGCCAAAATCCCTCATTTTGGCGGTGCTGATTCTTTTGCTTTAAACGGCGCCTTCCTTGGTTATGGTGTCGACTATGCCAATCTGGGAAGAGAAACAGCGGATATGATCTATGAGGTACTTGTCAATAAGAAGGATCCGTCTTCGCTTCCTGTCAGAACATTTGATAATGGCATCGTAACTATAAACAACGAGGCAATCGAAGCCTTAGGCCTTGACCTTACTGAACTGCAGATTGAGTTTGAACCTTATTGCACGAAGATTCAGACTATTGATACAGCCGAATCATTTAACTAGGAGCATATATGTCTTTGTTACTTCAAACAGCATTTGAATTGGGACTGATCAGTTCACTGGTTGTACTGGCTCTTTTCCTAAGCTATTCGATGCTGAATGTATGTGATCTTTCAACTGATGGATGCTTTACTTTAGGGGCCTGTACCGGGGCAGTCATCGCGCTGTCCGGCCACCCCTATCTTTCGATTCCGGCAGCATTCCTTGCAGGCGTTATCTCAGGTCTTGTGACATCACTTCTGCAGACCTATATAGGTATTGATTCACTTCTGTCAGGGATCATCGTCAATACCGCCATGTTTTCGATCAACATCGCCATCATGGGCAACAGTTCACTGTTGAACATGAACAAGACGAAGACGATCTTCACAATTCTCAAGGATGCTTTAAGCAACACTTTTCTTAAAAACAAGCAGACTCTTATCATCGCGGTGATCGCAGTGATCATCGTACTGATTGTGCTTAATCTCTTCCTTAAAACAAGACTTGGCATCGCCTTAAGAGCTACCGGTAATAATCCGGCCATGGTCAAATCATCTTCGATCAACCCGAATGTGATGACGATTGTCGGTCTTTGTCTTTCGGGCGGTATCTGTGCCTTATCCGGCTGTCTGCTGGCTCAGTCACAGAAATCTGTAAATATCGACATCGGCCAGGGTTTCCTGACAATATCTCTTGCTTCCTTGCTTATTGGCAGGATCCTGAGCAGGTCCGACTCTATTCTGTTAAGAAGCATCTGTGCTGTAATAGGAACGATCATTTTCAGGCTTATCTATACAATTGCCTTAAGACTGAATATGCCGGCCTATATGCTGAAGCTGATATCTTCAGTTATTGTTATTCTGGCTATCGGCATTCCTTATCTCAAAGGACGTTATCCTGAATTCAAGAGAAGACTGGAGGCACGCAAGGAAAATGCTTGAACTGATCAATATTTCTAAAACATTCGATCCGAACACTACCTACGCCAAAACCATAATCAATGGTTTGAACCTGAAAGTAAACAATGAAGATTTCATCTGTGTCATCGGTGCAAACGGTTCAGGAAAATCAACCCTGTTTTCCCTTATTGCCGGATCGATCCTCTCTGACCGCGGCAAGATCATCCTTGATGGCAAGAACATCACCATGGATGCCGAATACAAAAGAGCTCACTATATCGGCAGATTGTTCCAGGATCCGATGCTCGGTACAGCTCCCGATCTGACTGTCTATGAAAATCTGATGCTGGCAGCCAAGCAGGGATCATGGCTTTCCATTCCAAGCAGAAGTGAAAAGCAATACCTGAAACAAAGGCTCAGTGAACTTGACATGGGGCTTGAAGACAGAATGAACACTCCGGTAAGACTGTTGTCAGGCGGTCAAAGGCAGGCGCTGACACTGATTATGGCTACGATCAATCCGCCGAAGATCCTCTTGCTGGACGAACATACTGCTGCTCTTGATCCTGAAAGTGCCGACAAGGTTATAGCCCTGACGGAAAAAATTGTTTCACAAAACAGGATTACCTGTCTCATGATTACACACAACATGAATCAGGCTCTTCAGCTGGGCAACAGAACGATCATGCTCAATGACGGAAAGATCGTCTATGAGAGTGAGGGCGAAGAAAGAAAGAAGCTGACCGTCAATGATTTGATCAGCAGGTTCAGATCTGCTGTAGGCAAGGATCTTGATGATGATGAAATACTGCTTGATTGAAAAATGAGCTTAACAGCTCATTTTCATTTCAGACAATCCAGGATAAATTCACTTGTCACATCTACGAGTCGCTTTGACTGTTCAGGATGATCATCCCATAGACCGAAACCGTGATTGGCTCCCGGTATTATCTCAAGTTTTTTCTTTCCTGCTGTAGTCAGATTGTTATAGCAGTTATAGGCGATCTTTGGGTAAACCGTGATATCCATATCGCCATGTACGATAAGGACATTGCCATCATATTTCTTCATATCCTCTACACTGTCGTAGTTAAACATGCCATCATAGAATTCCTTTGACAGATGAATATTGGTGTTATCGAATTCGTTGAAGTATAATGCGTAGCCGTTTCTTTCGGCGTCTTCTCTTAAGCTGTGTCCATCCTTGTCATAGACAAACGTCTCCAGATCCTTCGTGTCGGAAACCGCTGCCGCCCATAGCGCAATGGTTTTAAAACGCCTGTCAACTTCATTGACATAGATGGAAGTGATTCTTCCACCCATGCTGTAGCCGACCATGGCCATGCGGTCTTCATTGATGCTGTAATTGTCAAACATATACTCGATACATGATGTGATATCGTCAATACTGTTATCGATGCAATACAGATCGTACGGTTCATTTGATTCGCCGCATCCTGACTGGTCCATCATGATGGAGTTAAAGCCAAGTTCCGCAAGTCTTAAGGCAACTTGAGTGAATCTGCCTCCTTCTGTCCTTTCGGCTTTAAAGCCATGGACAAAAACGATCAGTCCGTTTCCTTTTCCTTCATAGACATCACATGGGATCAGGCTTCCTCTTTTTGATTTGATTTCAACTTTCATATTTCCTCCAAAAAAGGCTGAATGATCAGCCTTAATATCGTGCATCAAGCTTATTTAAAGCATCAAAGATAACTTGCACAAATTTCTCTCTGTCTGTCGAAACAAGAACCGTCTTGGGATTCTTCATCTCTCCTTTGCGGTTTCTTGTATCAACAACCGTCATGCCGCGGCAATACTCGCCAACGGTTTCAATGTATACTTCCTTTTCCTCAGACTTGAACAGTTCGGGATGCAGAAGATAAATGATCGGCGTTGCATCAAAGATAGCTGTGCGATCCCAGCCGTTTCTGATCGCATAACCCTGATAGAATTTCATCAGATCATAGAACAGCTTCGAAACCTTGCCGCCATCTTTGGCTTTTTCCGTCTCGGTCAGAAGGATGCTGCCAGAGTAGCAGACTTCCAGTCCTGCCATGACGATTTTTACACCCGAATCAAAGACGATCTTTGCTGCTTCCGGATCGTGGTAGATATTGAATTCAGCCTTGACCAGGACATTGCCGTTATAGATACCACCGCCCATGATCACGATCTGATCGATTTTCGATCTGAGTTCCGGATAGGTCTTTAAGAACAGTCCCATATTGGTCAAAGGACCGATACACACGAATGTAACTTTGTCTTTGGCTTCAAGAAGCGTTTTCTTCATGAACTCGATCGCATGCATATCCTGAGCCTTGTTTTCTGCTTCAGGAAGTTCAGGACCATCAAGTCCGCTTTCGCCATGTGCCAGAGGCTGAACATCAAGTTCCTTGACGATCGGCGAGCTGTAGCCTTTATATACCGGGATATCGATTCCCAGATAAGTCTCAACTCTTAATAGATTGTTTGTGACCTTGTCCAGAGTCTGATTTCCTGCCACTGTTGTAAAGCTCAGAATATTCAGCTCTTCTTTATGAGCCAATGCAACCAGAATCGCGATGATGTCATCATGTCCGGGATCACAATCAATGATGATGTTTCGCATTATTTCTCCTCAACCTGTCCGCGCTTGACTCTGATGTAGTTGACTATAGAGGCAACTGTGACAAAGATGAAGACAGCAATATATGGAACGGCTCCAACAAGATCCGGCGGCAATACGGTTGAAGTATTGAAGACAACCGATACGGAACGGAAGACTGAGAAGATCAATGCCGAGATCAGTAAGACGCCATAATTGCCATTGGCGATACCGTTGGCAGCGATACCCATCCAGCCCTGTCCTGAAACCATGCCTTTTGAGAAGGCTTTAACATAGTTGAGTGAGAGATAAATGCCACCGAATGCACCGAAGATTCCGGAAAGAATCAGGGCAAAGACGCGCAGTCTGTTGACATTGATACCGGCAGTTTTGGCTGAATCTTCATTCAGTCCACAGGCTCTCATTCTCATGCCTAACGGGGTTTTATACATCATGACAAATAAAGCAATCAGAACGATCCAGCAGACATATGTCAGAATATAGTGCCCGGAAACAAGATCGCCCAGTATCGGAATGTCCTTTATGATCGGTATATCCCAGGAACCGAGAGTCGGCGTCATCAAAGATGCACTAGAACCTTTCTGACCGGTTACGGTATAAAGGATGAAGATCGCGATCGCATCCGCGAAAGTATTCAAGGCGATACCGATAAGGATTGGATTGGCTCCCAGTTTCATGGAGAACAGAGCAATCAGCAGAGCGCTTAGTACGCCAACGATAAGGCCGATAAGGATTCCGGCATAGGCGCTGCCGGTAAAATAGCTTCCCAAAACACCGGCGAGTGCACCGAAAGTCATGATGGCCTCAATGGCGATGTTGGTAATACCGGTACTTGCGGCAACAAAGGAAGCGATCGACGCAAAGAAGATCGGTGTAGCCAGACGGATAACAGTCTGCAGGAATTTCAAGGTAAATATTTGAGCAAAAATACTACTTTCCATCTTTCGCTAAACCCTCCTTTAACAGTTTTCTCTCTCTGAATCCTCTCAAGAAGTACTGTGAGGAAATCAGCAGGATAATGACGCCTTCAACGATCGAAACGATCTCAGAAGGTACGGATGTATCAACGAAGTAAAGAACTTTTGTTCCTTCTTCGAGATATTTAATCAGAAATGAAGCGATGACGATACCGATCGGATTATTGTGACCAAGCATTGCCAGCAGCATGCCGGAGAAACCGATACCGCTTAATGTCTTGTCAGGCTGATACTGAGCGGTCTGCGAAAGCAGGTGGCAGGCAGCACCGATACCGCAGAGTATGCCGGAAATAAGAGCCGTAGTGATTGACAGCTTGAATGAGTTGATTCCTGAATATTCGGAGAACTGCGGATTCGTACCGACAAGTCTGATCTGATAGCCCAGTCTGGTTTTTTTGAGCACGAGGTTCAAAACGACAGTACAGACCAAGAGAATAATCAGACAGATGTTGATTCTCAATGGTTCATAGATGTAGCCGATGCGGGCTGAGAGTGCATATTCTTCCGTAGCAATCAAAGAGCCGACGGCACGCATATAGGTTCTGACGATAAAGACAGATACTGCAGAATAAATAGAGTTCAGCATCAGTGATACAACCATTTCATTGGTTCCAAACTTGGCTTTCAGCAGTGAAGGAATGCACATCAGAACACCGCCAACGAGTGCGCCGACCAGAATGCAGACAAGCGGATGGATGATGAAGCTGGAAGTAAAATCCGCTACCGCAACCGCTGCGATCGCTACACCTGAAATGACGAAGATACCTTCAGCACCAAGGTTGAAAGCACCGGACTTGAACAGTACACCGGCCGCCAGACCTGCAAAGGCATAAGGAATAAAGCTTTCAATGACTGAACCGATATATCTGGTCTTCTTTAAAGGTCCGGTAAGAATCGTAACGAAGGCGTTGATCGGATCCTTTGAAACAAAACAGAGGATGACAAAAGTCAGCGCCAGACCGATAAGTATTGAAATAAGCAGCTTGAGTGCTTCAAATATTCTCGGATTGGTTATTGACAGTTTATAGTTGCTGGAATACTTTGAAGATTTATCAGTCATTCAGCGCACCTCCGATCTCTTCCGGTGTCTGTGTAAGCGCACCGAGCATATACATACCGAGTTCCTGTTCGGTAATATTCTTAACGTTTTTGAAATAAGCGGCGATCTTGCCATTGAACATGACGATGATGCGGTCAGAAAGATCCATGACCTCATTCAGATCTGCCGATACCAGCAGAATACCTGTTCCCTCATTTCTCAGATCGATCAGTTTGTGGTGAACGAATTCCGCACTTCCGATATCGATACCGTGAGTTGGCTGTTCCGCGATCATAAGATTAGGCGAAGTATTCCACTCTCTGGCAACAACGACTTTCTGAATATTGCCGCCTGACAGAGAATTGACGCTTGTTTCAGCTGAATCCGTCTTGACCGCAAACTGGCTGATCAGATCATCGGAAAGTTCTTTGATTGCTGTCGCATTCATGAACAGTTTGTTGTTGATATCGTTTCTTTCGAAATATGAAGAGATCAGGTTGTCAGAGATTGGAAGTTCTCCGGCGAGGCCGTCATTCATTCGATCTTCCGGTATATAGGCCATACCTACATCACGGCGTTTCTTGACATTGTATTCTGTAACATCGTTGCCGCTTATCTCAATGCTTCCCTCATATTTGATCTTCTGCAGACCGCTGATACATTTGACCAGATCGATCTGTCCGTTTCCTTCAACACCGGCTACGCCCAGAATCTCGCCTCTTTTTACAGAGAATGAGATATCATCCAGGACCGGTTTTCCGTTGTGTTCCATGAACAGATTTTTGACAACCAGGGCTTTTTCGTTATTGAAATCCTTGTGTGTCTTGTATTCATCCATGTCATTTTCCAGATCACGGCCGATAATCAGATTGGTAAGCTGTTCCATTGTCAGATCCTCATTCCGGTATGTACCTTTCGATACACCGTTTCTGATGACGGAAATGCGGTCAGAGATCTTCTTAACTTCGTCCAGCTTGTGTGAGATAAACAGGATGGTATGACCCTGGGCCTTAAACTGACGCAGCTGATCAAACAGTTTTTCGGTTTCCTGAGGTGTAAGAACTGATGTAGGTTCGTCGAGAATGATCAGCTCTGCATCGCGGTAAAGCGTTTTAAGGATCTCGACTTTCTGTCTTTTGGCAACAGAAAGTGTCGATACCTTGGCAGTAACATCGAGTTCGAAATTATACTTATCTGATAAATCCTGAGTTTTCTTGATCGCATTCTTCTGGTCAATGAAAATGCCGTTTTTCGGTTCATCGCCCAGTACGATATTATCTACTACACTGAAAGACGGTATCAGCATGAAGTGCTGGTGCACCATGCCTATGCCGGCTTTGATTGCATCCATCGAACTGGTGAAATGTCTCTCTTCGCCCTTGTAGGTGATCGTTCCGGAAGATGGAGCTTCGATTCCGAAGATCATCTTCATCAGTGTGGATTTGCCCGCACCGTTTTCGCCAACGATCGAGTGGATCTCACCTTTTTCGAATTCCATGTTAATGTCACGGTTCGCAACAGTGCCATTCGGATAAACTTTGGTAACGTTATCCAGTTTTAAAATGGTCTCCCCCATAATCGCTTTCCTTTCCCTAAATAATTAAAAGTTATGCCCTGTTAAAAAACAGAGCATAACTTTAGTTTCCAAAAATAAGCTTTTAATTAGCTGATACGGTTTGCATCTCTTACTGCTGGCCATTCAGCGTCATAGTCTGCAAATTCGAGACAGTCGACAACTTCAACTTCACCAGAAGCAACTTTAGCTAATGTAGCAGCGATTTCATTTCTTACTTCTTCAGATACGTTTGCAAGATAGAAGTCGTTTTCAGCAATACCGACACCGTTTAAAGCAATACCCCAAACTTCTCTGTGCTGTAAAGCCATCTTTTCATCATAAGTACCGTTCTTGACCATATCACATACAGCCTTGAATGCAACGTTGGTGTTCTTTAAAGCAGAAGTCAGAATTGTGTTAGCCCAAGCCGGATTGGAATCCTTGAACTGTAAATACTGGTCCTGGTCAACACCGATGCACCATACATCTTCATGTTCTGAACAAGCATCGATAACACCGTTACCTAAGCCACCGGCAACCTGCCAGATAACATCTGCACCCTTTTCAATCATGGCAGCAGTTGTTTCCTTACCTAAAGCTGCATCAGTGAATGAATCAGGATAAGAAATCAGATACTTAACATCTTTTTCAGCCAAAACCTGGCACCAGCCGGAAATGAACTGATTCATGAAGTTGAAGTCCTTACCAACAACAACACCGACGATACCTGTCTTAGTAACAGCTGCAGATAAAGCACCTACAACATAACCTAAGTCATCAAGAGCCCAGGTAGCACCATAGCAGTTTGCTGGAAGACCGTTTTCTGGTTCGTTAGAGCAGTCGAAGTTGTAGAACTTCTGATCTGGATACTTTTCACAAGCCTTGTATAAGAAACCTTCGTAAGTTTCGTTACCAGATACGACGAGGTCATACTTGCCTTCTTCGCATACGTTGTCATACCAGTTCATCCAGTTTGACTCATCAGCAGCACCTGCCGGGTCACACTCGTAAACGTCAACAGTAATACCATTGTCAGCAGCATTTACTTCATCAGCAGCAGTAGCTAATGTGTCCCAGTAAGACTGGTCGCCTCTGAAAGGCATCAGAACTGCGATCTTGGTAGTACCATCATCTTCAGTTGGAGTAGGTTCATTACCACCGCCATTGTTGCCTGCGCAACCGGCTAAGCTGAGGACGACGAACAATGACAACAAAACAGCTAATAATTTTTTCATTTTTCTCTCCTTTTTCAATTTATTTTAAATCCATGACTGGATTTAAAACCGAAGTTGAGCTTTCAGTAAAAATACAAAGAAATTATATCATTTACTTTTGGCTCTTAGTACACATTTCCGTCAGTTCATTCACACTTTTTGGAAGGTAAGCGTTTTCAATTAATCTTTATCTTCAAAGTTGTGTTTACTGTTCCCTTTCCCAGGCAGATCCCAAACAGATCATGCAAAGAAAGATCGCCAAGATCGTATTCTTTTCCATCAAAAAAGACCCGTTTTTCTTCGATGATCAGGCTGTGTTTTTGATCTTTTTCCCATTTAAGATCAAATCTCTTCAATACTTTGATCTTTCCCTTTTTCTTAATTAAGACAAGTTGATTCTTCTTTATGCCTATGGCCCAATGATCAAGGAAACCCTTCATGTTGAAAACAAGGAGATGTTCATCGCCTTTATGAGGGATGAATTGCCACTCTATCCTCTTATATGTATTTCCCAGAACACCGCTGCTGATAAGCGCGTGTTCATCGCTTGTTCCTTTAAGGCCTTTATCGATATTCCAGTTTCCTGAATGTTTCACAAAAGCCCTGATGTTATTCATATAGTCCCCTTCGTATCTGGGACCATAGTGATCGATCGGATAGTTTCTGAATTCATAATTCAGGTGCGGTCTTCTTTTTTCCGCTATGTTCTCTATCTGATAGTTCTTATCTGATCTGATCCCGATCCTGTTCACGACAAGATTCTTGCCTTCAGGGATCTTAATACAGATACTTCCTTTTGAATCGATATGGTGTCTTGAAGTATATTCCTTTCCTTCACAATCCAGAACATAGCTTTCAAGATCGTTGTCTTTGCATGATATCTCTACAAATATCTCATCGTGAGGTTCAATGATTGGTGAGAATTGCGGATCATAGCGGGCATCATAGAGATCATCTTTAAGATAATAGCCATAGGCATAGATATCCCTGCTGTTTACATAAAGTCTATCGTTTCTGACTTCGATCCTTCCTTTATC
>JAEEGL013360061.1_pt1 | contig 11492 bp, 16 predicted proteins | sample 9134231 | NCBI WGS metagenome assembly JAEEGL01 (sample SAMN16246548, study PRJNA631951) | gut metagenome | biome: gut microbiome; feature: rumen; material: fiber-attached | host: Bos | place: Iran: Karaj | collected 2018-10
GAGTTGACATTGTGGGCACGTAGTGGTACATTGTAGCGTGGCGCAAATGTTGACCTATAACAGTTGAAGGGTTAGCCGTTGTTGTGGAAGGGAACGCGAGGAGCGGCCACCGGCTAGCGTATCAATACCCAAGTGATACAGCCCAACACATTACAGTGTCCAAAGGAATGCCACACCATTAAGCTATGATAAAATTTATTCCGGTTAAGAGTGAAGAGTTAAAGGGCGAGTATATAGTACTTAGTAAGTTGCTATCTTTTTCATGGGCGCGTTGTTATGGAGTGATTGGGGCACGTGATGCCGGCAAAACTTATGGCTTCAAAAAGATATGCACCGAAGACAATATTTATGAAGGTAAAAAATTTATAGTCGTAAGAGATACGCAAACCGCATGTGACGAAGTCGTCAAAAATGGCGGGTTAAAATTTTTTGAAGACATTTTTACGTTTGAAAAAAAATTTGCAAATCATAACTATGATATTGTTAATTATCAAATCAAAATTGATGGAAAACATGCGGGCGAAGTTATGCCGCTTGATGCGTACTACAAATACAAGGGTAACTATTACGATTGCGAAAATATTTTTTTTGACGAATTTATCCCGGAAAGGCAACAACAATATCGTGGAAACCGTGCACGTGCTTTTGTTAATACGCTAGAAACGTTAATGCGTAGCCGTACAAATTGCCGCGTGTTTATGACAGCAAACGCTTTGGAATTGGGCAACGATATTTTGGAATTGTTGGATATACATATCAAAAACGGTCAATATGGTTATTATATAAACACGGATAAAAAAGTTGTCATTTTCTATGCGCCGGATAGTCCGGGCTTTATTGAACGCCGTAAAAAGTCCGCAGCAGCAAACATGAGCAAGGGCTCATTTTTGGACGCAAATTTTAACAACAATAAATTTGAAGAAGAAGATTGCGTTGTGTTTGAAAAGCGGCCGCCGTGTAATTTGTACGGTATTTATTACAGTGCAGAAGGCGAGTGCGTGCGCTTGTATAAAGCAAACGAAGGCAACCAATATTTTGTTTGCAAAGATATAAACCCAAAAAGCTATGGCTATATGCGCTATTGTTTTCATATCTCACAAGTGGGCGCAAATAGGACATACGCCCCCGATGCTGTGCGTAAGTTTTTGGCGCGTTTGTTAGAGTTAAAGCAAGTAAAATTTGAAAGTCGTTTTGTGTTTGGTATTTATTGCGCGATTTGTCAAAAGACATTAAAAAAACATTGACACTGTTTTATTGTAGTGTTAATATAATATTGCCCGGCAGTTAGTGCACGGCGAAATATACCGAAAAGAAAAACTCTTTTTCAAGTATGGGGGGGCACCCCGCACAAGAACAAGTGGCACTCAGTAGGTAAAGCGCAGCGCTATTTCGTTTGACTACCGGGCGCCAAGGGGGCACTGATAGCAAAACGTATGTCCCGTCATTGATGCAATGCACGAATAAGACAAGATATGCCGCGTTGGCCGTGACGTAACGGCTACCAATAGGGGTTGCAGCCATGCCCCTATGCAAATAGGAGCATTGAACATGATTAAAGATTTACTTGTAAAATATGGGTATGAATTATCACTTGCGCTAGTGTGGGTTGTGTCCACTGTTGTGGTTTATGTGCGTGGAAAAATTGCAAAGAAAAATAGCACCATTAAAGCAGAAGCAGAAGCAAACGCCAAAGCAGTTGAAAAAGCAAACGCAATTGAAATGGCAAAACAAGCCATTAACCAATTTATTAAAGATGCGGAACAAATGCAAAACTATAAAGGCGCAGAGCGCAAAGCTTATGTAATGACCCGTGCTATCCAATTAGCAGGAAATCTATTGACAAATGACGAAATAGATTGCTATATTGAAGAAGTAGTTGGCTTGTCAAAACAAGTTAATTGCAAAAAATAAAAAAATAAGGAGTGCGAAAAAATGACAGTTGAAGAGCAAGCGGAATACGATAAAATTAAAGCATCGTACGAAGCAGAAAAGAAAGAACGCGAACAAGCGGCCAAAGCGTTGGAAGAAGCAAGCGCCGCAAAAACAAATTTACAAGGCGAGTTGGAAAAAATCACAAAAGAACGTGACGAAGCAAACGCCATGTTGCGCGAGCAAACCGTAACACCAACCGAAGAAGCGTTGGAGTGGGACGTTGTTTTTAACAACGCGAAGGAAGGTGGCGCAAAATGATTATTAAGCCATTGATTAACAAAGAAACCGGCAAAGCTTATACAAATGTTGAACTTTGCAAAATGATGTATGAAAAACTTGTTGCAATGCGTGACGGAAAGGGTTATAATACCAATAAGGCGAAAGAGAAAGCGGAAGACGACTTTTATCGCATCTGTGGGGGGAGTGAGAACGCCAACCAATTGATGCCGTTTTTGAAACAAATAGTTGACGAACCCGACCCCGACAAAGCGCAAAAATTGTTTGCACGCGCTTTGGAGCCGGTTATTAAAACAAAAAAATAAAGGAGTAAAAAAAAAGTGATTACTTTATCAGCAAACAGGTTTTTGGGGGCGTTAACAAATTTGATTGCATACAGTCAAGTTGCTAACACTACCGAACGTGGAAGGGTTGGCGACTTTGTTAGCTCATTCCAAGACATTAACGTTGAAAATGGGGACGGAAAAGTTGTTTTATCGTCCGATTTGTTAGACGTTGAAAATTTAAGCGGCACTAGCTCATTATTGAGCACTACATTGCCGACTATTGACGAGCAATACGTTAACGTGGAAAACTACAAAGTTATTCCAATGACCATCAATAAATATTTGATGCGCGGAGCGTTTGTTGCAGAAGACCAATTGGCAAATTTTGTCGGTTATTTGTTGTCAATTATGCAAACCACTAAGGTTGTATTTTTGAGCAAAGAAATTATCAAAGAGTTGGAAGCATACGTACCGACACAAGCTACGCAAACCGTTAAAGTGCAAACTATTGACACAACCGGTTTGACCGACCCAATGCAGTTGCAAGCTGCCAATACCTACAACGCAAACGCAGTGCAAAAAGCGTTTATCAATGCGTTAAACGAAATGAGCTTTGCAACAAAAGACTACAACGACTTAGGTTTTGAAGAAGTTATTGACTTTTCAAGCATGAAGCTGGTTATCAAGTCAAGCAAGAATAGTGATTTGATTACTGATAGTTTGGCAACCTTGTTGAATAGCGACAAGATTACCGAAGCGCAACGATGGTCGGAAACTTTTGTTGTGCCGGATAAACAATTTACCGACGAAGACAATAAAAACTTTGCGTGGTTGATGCACAACAAAAAAATCCAATACGGCTATTTTTACGAAGTTGCAACCGAATTTTTCGACGGCTCTACTTTGAACCAAAACGAATGGTTGCATTTTGCGTATTACTTAGACACCATCAAAGCATATCCGGCTGTATGTTTTGAATTAGAACCAAGTTTGACCCCGGCCGCGTTAGCATAAGGAGTAAAACATGTTAAAATATCAAATTGCGTTAACCAATGCAATCTTTGACGATACATACCGAAATGTGTTGCGATTTGATACAAGAGCAGAGCAGGAAGCGTATTTCAATGTAAATACGCTTTTTGCAAATGCGCCATCTTGTAATTTTAATGTTGGAAGCTTGAACGCATCGCGCGTAGTTATTGATTACGGCGAGCGAGAAAATGTAGACTTAAACGAGCTTATGAACAATAACTATTGCATCGTTAAAGATACAACGCCGGGCGCAACATTAAAATATTATTACTATTTCGTCAAAATTGCGCAGCAAGAAAACGGCAACCGTTTAAGCTGTGATTTAGAGCTTGACGTTTATCAAACATATTACATTGATTTAACCTTCGGCGATTGTACTATTGCGCGCGCCCACTTAAACCGATTTATTGATAACGGCGACAACACCGTAAGTTTTGACGCTACGCCGTCAAGCAAGCTGTTTGAGCGTGAAGAAATACAAGACTTGCCAAAACGATTGATTGGCCGCCATCGCGTAAAATGTGGCAATGATTTTGTAGATAATAATATAATTTGCTGGATGTATATTTATTTAGACCCAAACCACGAATTTAATTTTATCACTACTGATGGTACAACGAAAACAATAAAGCCGGAACGTTTGGAGTTAAAAGGACTTCAAACCAATATAGGTTGCTTAGTAGTGCCGGTCACAAAAGAAAGTATTGATATTGCCGTTAATATATCTAACAATAGGACATTCCATTATAAATTGGGCGGCAATGGTTTTGGTACTTATTTTTTGCAAAGATTGGAAGAATTAAACAACGGATATAGTTTTATATATAGTATAAAATTATCGTTAATACCACCGTCTACGCGCTTTAATTTTATTACGGAAAATATGGAGCGCAACTTTCCATTGAGTGATGGGAAAAACTTTCCAAGTACTAGCATTGAGTTTGGCGCGGGTTATTTAGTAAGTGTAGATTATAACAATAACTATATACACAATGGCGCTATATTGTTATATAGTCCATATTGGAATACTGACGCGATAAATTTTGGAAATTTTAACATTGTTGATAAACAATTAACGTTTAATAAAAATGAAATTATAGAAGCAAACGCAAATAGTAAGTTTAACCCCAAATTAAACAATAATGATTATTACGAATTGAATATATGCGACAATGCGGGAAACTATTTCACGTACGATTTGCAAAAATTTAATAAGACAAACTTAGAGCTTTTAATGACTGAACCACTAACCCCGGACTTTACCAAAAACTATACAAGATTAAAGCCGCCGGCCAATAATACTTTATACGTGCCCGAAACCACGCAAAACTTATTGGGACTTGTAACTAGCAATGACAATACAATATTGATGCCGACTAGTGCATATCAAACAATGATTGCTAACAACAAAAACTATTTCGCACAAAATAGTTTTAATCGAAATATGGGCGCGGTTAAAAATTTAACCAATACGGCGGTTAATTCATTAAGCAAAGGAAATTTAGTTGAAGCGGGAGTAAATGCCGTTATGGGTGGGTTTAATGCTGGCCTAGAATATGGCCAAAGCGTTAAAAACCAAGAATACGAAATCGACAATTTGCGCAACGCCCCTTCGTCAATACAAGCAGCAAATGGCAATTTTATTTTCAATGCGTTATGTAGTACCCCGGGAATGTATATTGAAGAATACGACATAACCGAAAACAGCAAAAAAGCCGTCCACGATTATATGATGCTTTATGGATTTAATTATAACCGTATTGATAATATTAAAAACGTGGACAACATACGCAAGCATTATAACTATGTAAAAGCATACGTTGAAGAAATTGACACAGGACTTGTCAATATATCAAATATAGTGCATAATAGAATACGTGAAATTTTCGCGCGTGGTATCCGTATGTGGAACGCCCGCACGTTTGATTACACGAAAGAAAACTACGAGAGGTGGTTAGAAGAATGAGAAAAAGTAAACAATTGATGCTTAACATGCAAGCCCAATTAGAAGCGTTGGGCGTACGTATTAAAACATTAAGCCAATTAAAATTTAACAATGAGCGCACGGCCACGGTGGGTGTTGATTATCAATCGACTTTGCAAGATTTGGACGGACAACAAAATTGCAACAAGTATGTTTGGAAACACAAAGGCGTTGAAGGTTTGACCGATTATTTGCCGTCATGGTTAGTTGAGTATATGCTATACTCACGCGGTAGTTTGTGCGGCTATATTACCGCCGGAACGCTTTATATTTTGCCGTATGCGCAAAATAAAGGTATTAACATTTACGGGCTACCTAACGCCGTGCAGCCGATTACATTTAACGGCGCAACGGCAGGCAATAGCCCAACGACCAATCATGGAAAAGAATTGCAAATTAACAATTTTGGCGACCCTAACAGCAAGGCGCGCGCTTGTATTCTATATGACCGCGTGCCCGTTTGGAGTGCAAACAGTAGCCCTATAAGCCGTGCTGCTTTGAATAAAAAATTGGTTAATTATCAATGCGATATTATAGGCCGCATTCAAAACCAATTGGAAAATATCGACCAAAAAACTGTTTTTTGGGTAGACAGCGAAGCGCAAAGAAACCAAATGGTCCAAGATTTACGCGAAGCATACGGAACAACCGACCCGTTTATTGTAGCAGTGCGTGGCTCACAAATTGACACGCGCGGCAACCAAACCGACACTTTACAGGGCGATATTGCTAACAATTTGCAATCATTGTTTGAAACATGGCAAAGTATTAACAGTATTCGTTGCATGTGTAGTGGTATTTCAAATGGTGGAGCGTTTGAGAAAAAAGAACGCGTAATTACTGACGAAATAAACACTGATAGCGTACAAACCACGACCGTGTTAGATGCTGGTTTAAGGATGCGCCAATTGTTTTTGGAACAAATGCGCCGTATTTATCCGGACGAAAAATTTTTGCAAGATATTACGGTTGAAATTAACGCCCGCACGTTGCCGGACGAAGAACGCGACACGGACGAAAGCACGGACATGCCCGAAGAAGAAAACGAAGAAGGGGGCGAAGAATGAGCACGGCGTTAACTTTTTATTTCAAAGAAATATTTCCAAGTTTTGAAACGTTTAACAGTTATTTGAAACAATATGCAATTGTCGACACGGAAGGCGAAGCAAACGCCACCAATTTGGCTTTTGCGCAATATATTTACAAAGTACTATTTAGACGTTATCACAACAGTAACGTGCAATATGACACGATTGACGACTTTTGCTGCGATTTGGCAAATGTGTTAGAAGACAGTTTTGACAAATACAAAAAACAATTTGAAATTATTAAAAAAATGTACGAGTTAACGCCGGACGAATTAACCACGCTTAACACCGCGTTAGCTAACAACAGCGTAAACCCCAACACAGTAGTGGAAGACCCAACAAAGCCGTTGGAATACATAAGCGCCCAAGCGTTTAGCTATACAAAAGATAATAAAGTCAATGCTTTTATGCGTGCTTTGGAAAACATGCCTACAAAATTGATTGACAGCATGCTACGCCGTTGTGTAAACTTATTTAAGACAATACTACCAAATCAAATTTTTGTTTTTAAGGAGCAATAACAATATGGAAATTACAAACCCAAATTACAACACGATGCCGGAACAAGTAAACCAAAACACAAAAGACATTGCGGTATTAAAAAATACCGTCAAAACTCCGGCAATAATTTACAACGCGACAGTTGAAATGCCGCAAGATGCTGGCGTAATTAACCAAAGCAATATTATGCAGCAAGTAACAAACACTGCCAACGCGTTTGTTTTGGATACCGTAGGCAAATTATTTAGAATTGTAACGGTAGAAAACGACCAAGTATATGTTGAATATTGCGCAACAATTACGGGCCCACGGGGAACACCGGGCGCAGATGGAGTTGGTATCCAATCAATTACAAGTATTGCGCCAACCCAAGACGATGGCTACACAGTAACGCCCGTTACTTTTACCGATACAAATGGAAACCAAGTAACATTGAATATACGCGCTAAAAACGGCGCAAATGCGCAAGTTGATAGTGAGTTATCCAACACAAGTGAAAACCCAGTGCAAAACAAAGTTGTCACACGCGCTGTTAATGCCACGAACTATACTGAATTGACCGCAAACAGTACCTATGTTAATGACAACCCATATCAAAAATCTTATTATTATAAGATTGGAAATATTGCGATTGTACATATTAACAACGTAGTTTTCAAAGCGGTTGAACAATCAAACAATGCCGTGTTGTTTACAAATTTGCCGCGACCAAAAACGGTAGCAGGGTATAACGATTACGTATTTATGTTGTCGTCGACACAAAAACAATCACGTGTATATATTCAAGCAAACACGACCGAATTAAAAAACTATTATGACTCATACACGCCAAACACGAGCACGCCATTTAGTGCGGTTTTGATTTATCCAACAATTGATTAAAGGAGTAGAAAATGAACAAATTAGAAATTTACGATAAAATTAACTATTTCAAACAAAAATTGCGCGATAGCGATTATTTAGCAATCAAATTTATGGAAGGCGAATTGACCGCCGAAGAATACGCGCCCGTTAAAGAACAGCGCAAACAATGGCGCGCAAAAATTAACGCTTTGGAAATTGAGTTGCAAAAAACAGTTGACAATGCCAATTGATATGCTATACTAACACTAGAAAAACAGCAAAGTGCGATTTTGCTAACATAATTGATTGGGCAGCCGCCCCCGCAGCGTAAGACCCACCAATTTAACCCGTAGCAATCGCACTGCTGCGGGTTTTTTAAATAAAAAAATAAGGAGTAAAAAAAATGGAAGAATACAACGAAAACGGTATTTGGGAAGCGCCAATCAAAATTGTATATGACGAAGATTGTATAATTTTTGGCGGGAATTATGAGCAAGAAGGCGGCGCCAAATGACAGGTTTATTGATTGCCGTTGCTATTGTATGCGGATGCGGGGCTGTATACTTAGCGATGTATATTGGCGTTTGTCATGAATTAAAAAAACGATTGCCAAACACACAAAAAAACGATTATATTAAAAAGGAGCAAACAAAATGACGTATAAACAATTAAAAGATTTTTGTTTAGAAGTAGGATATGAATGCGCCCGAAATGGCGAACCATACCCAAACAAAACCGCAATTGAAATTAGCGCAAAATATGGATTGACAGGGCATGTTTTTTTTAAAAAGGGTTATGATATGTATGTAAACTTGTCTATGTTTGTAGCTAGTGTATATAACAAATCTAGGGAATTTATGGGGGATAAAAAATGAGAATTATATGTTACCCAATTATTCCGGTTCAAACTTGCGATTGTTGCCATACAAATGTTTCAATAAATACAAAAGATTTACGATGGAACGCCAGCACGTGCCAAAACGATGCGTGGAAATGCCCCGTATGTAGCAAATTGAACGAAGTAAAATGGTCGGTTTTCGATTGGAGAAGTGGCGAAAATATTGACGTGTTTGAATTAAGGAAAAGAGCAGAACGTATGGCAAAAATTTTGTCAGAAGCAGTTAATGAACAAAAACAAAATGATAAAAAGGTAGGTAACAATAAATGAAAAGAACACACAAAAAAAGCGAAATTGCAGTTTTAAGTTATGCTGACGTTTTATATGAAACTATGTATATATTACAAATTGAACCGATGCCAAATATTGACGGTTGCGTTATTGTTGAATATTTAACCGGAGCTGATACGGAAGAATATAAAAACAGTACCGATACAACGCCGGAAAAAAACATTGTTGACATGGAATATGAAAACGCGTTAACAACAGTATTGAACAATGACCCACGCGGCCAATTTAGCGGCAAAACATTAAAAGAAATCTTTGACGCGCCAAACGGTAAAGAGTGGGTAGAATGGGCGCTTGCCAATATGAAAAACAAATTTATTGTTGAACGCGTGCGCGCAATTTATAACCATAACAATTGCGGGGCAAAATAATGGCAATTGTAACTATCAAAAGTGGCGGACGTGGGCGCCCATTAAGTATTGACCCGGACAAATTACTTGCGGAAATGTATAAAAAATTGCCCGCGGCAAAGACTAGGTTGTCGCAATTAAGGCGTGAAACTTCGGGCGAACAACGCGAGCTTTTGCTAGGTAGTGAAACGGCATTGCCGAGTAGTGTTGATGCTGCGCTTGACGTATTGGAAGCGTTAAAGGAAGGAGCGCAAATAAGTAAGCAAACGGCATCAAGTGTAAAACGTGCCGCCAAAATGGTTTCACAATTAGCTAGTAAACAAAGACGAGTTTATGGGCGTGCTTTGAGCGCTTCATTGCAAGAAGCATACGAAATGGATATTGACTACCTTATGAATAGGGGCGTAACGTCAAACGTAACAAACAAATATTTGGGAAAATTGAAAAATGTTGTTAACACAATGACACCACAACAACGACAATCTTTTTTACTATCCAAAGGATACCAAAGCCCCAAAACAGCAACGGCTGAGTATAGGCGCGTAATTGAATGGGCAAAAAATGATTACATGGAAAAAAACGGCGCAAGATATGAATTTACACAAGCGGAAGCATGGGCTTATTTACTTTATAGAAGGGCAGAAGATGCACTTTAATAAAAAAGGCGGGGAAAATGTTGCACAAATTATTACAAATTGAAGTTAAGCTTGTAAAAAATGAATACCATATTATTAAACCACAGCCAAAAAAATTGGTTGCGGTTTTTGATAATATTAAACAAGACACCGTTTTATATTGTAACAATTTGGATATATACTACATTTATTTGATTAAAGAATTATTGCGCAAAAATTATAAGCAATCAAAAAAAGGCAAACAAAAATTTGATTTTGTTTATAAAAAAGGAATAGTCCCAAATATTAAAATTGTTAATAAAGACGGCTTCAAAATTAACTTTGTAAACTTTGGCAAAAAATTTGGTATTAGTTGGGACGAACTAACCCACGAACAAAGAGCCGAGCTTGTAGAGTATGCAGTGAAAAATGGGCGCACGGCTTTGTCTTTGGGGGCTGATGCGTACACGGAATTTGTAGCAACGGTTTTACACCCGGCAAAATACAAAAGCCCGGTTTTAAGAGCCCAATTGATGCGCAGAGATAATCACTACCCAATATTTTACTATGATAAGTGGTTATTGGAAGCCAAAGACAATGTAAGTGGATATCAATATTGCACTCCGGGTACATATTCCAATTTGTATGACATAGACAAAAGCGCAAGCTATCCAAGCCAATTGTTATGTAACACGCCATGCGGTTTGCCCTATTTTTACTTAAAACTAGAAGACGTGCCACCGTCATATTTTAAGATAATAACTTTTACATATTTCAATTGCGAATTAAAAAACAACGGCTTTGATTTTATAACAACCGATGCTATGGGGCTGTTAACTTTACCACAATCAATGTTTAATTTGTTTTTGGATAATTACAAGTGTGACATAAAAATAAGGCGCATAATGGCATTTAAGACCCAAAAAAGCCCATTTTATAAATTTATAAATCAAACATTGATTGAAGGAAAAACAAAAGAAAAGCGGCCGCATATTGCACAATATAACAAAAATATTGGCAACAGTTTAGTTGGATATTTTGGCCGTAATATTTTTACGTCAAACAGTAGTATTGCAATTGATGGCAAAAACTATATATTAAGCCAAACGCCAACCGAAATTGACCCAATATATTTGCCCGTCTATATCTTTGTTTTAGATAGGGCAAAAGCTGAATTTATAAACACAATTAAAAAATATCGCAATAGCATAGTATACGCAAACACGGACGGTTTTTTATGTGATAAACCGTTGCCGCTAGACTTGCTCAATATAAATAACACAAATGCCGCAATTGGCAATTATAGAACTAAGCATATCTATAAAGAAATGTATATTGAATGTATAAACGGATACACCGGCATAACTATTGACGGTCAAATTGACAACACTATAAGCGGCATAACGTTAACTGATAAGATAACGCCGGAACAATACCGCAACAAAAATTATACATACTA
>JAEEGL013875340.1_pt1 | contig 11492 bp, 10 predicted proteins | sample 9134231 | NCBI WGS metagenome assembly JAEEGL01 (sample SAMN16246548, study PRJNA631951) | gut metagenome | biome: gut microbiome; feature: rumen; material: fiber-attached | host: Bos | place: Iran: Karaj | collected 2018-10
AATCGCATTATACCCAAAAACGGGCTGAAAGGCGGCGAGAATCGCCTCAGCATTGTCACCGGTACGCACGGTGATGAGCTGGAGGGACAGTATGTCTGCTATGAGCTGCAAAGAAGAATCAGGGAAAGCTATGACTGTCTGACAGGCATCGTCGATATCTATCCGGCGCTCAATCCCCTCGGTGTGGATTCCATCACAAGGGGCATTCCCGGCTTTGATCTGGACATGAACCGTCTGTTTCCCGGATTGGAAAACGGTTCTATGCCGGAATATATCGCTTCGAGAATCATTCGTGATCTCAGCGGAAGTGCGGCGGTCATTGACATACACGCCAGCAATATTTTTCTCGAAGAAATACCGCAGGTGCGCATCAACGAGCTTTCACAGAAGGAACTGCTGCCGCTTGCCAGACTGCTGAATGTGGATTATATCTGGATTCATTCCTCCGCCACGGTGCTGGAATCCACACTCGCCTACTCCCTGAATGTGATCGGCACGCCAACCCTTGTGGTGGAAATGGGCGTCGGAATGAGAATTACAAAGAAATACGGCGATCAATTGACAGACGGTATTTTCGTACTGATGAAAGAGCTTGGCATCTGGAACGGAGAGGTCATTGAGCCTAAGAAACCCATCATCTCCGATGACGGTGAGGTGTCGTTTATCAATGCCGGAAAATCAGGAGTATTCGTACCCAATGTCGGACACTGGAAGGACGTAAAAAAGGGCGATCACATCGGCGATATCCTGAACCCCCTGACAGGTGAGATCAGCGAAGAGATCAACGCGGAAACAGACGGCATTGTGTTTACGCTCAGGGAATATCCGATCGTGTCCGAAGGCTCGCTGATTGCGAGAATTTTGTCGTAGGGAGGTGCAACATGGAAGAAAAAATACTGTTTGAGCTTGGCTCGGTTTACCGTGAAGCCATGCGCATTAAAGGATACACATTCGGCAGCGGAGAACATTCCGCCTGCATTGTCGGAGCGACACGCGGCAACGAGGTGCAGCAGGTCTATCTCTGCTCCCGGCTTGTCGATATTCTGGAACAGCTTGAGAAAAGGGGAAAGATCACCTGCGGCAAATCCATTCTGGTCGTTCCAAGCGTCAATTCCCATTCCATGAATATCGGCAAACGCTTCTGGTCAACCGACAACACCGATATCAACAGAATGTTTCCGGGATTCAGTCTGGGTGAAACGACACAGCGCATTGCCGACGGACTTTTCAAAAATGTAAACGATTATCAATTCGGCATACAGTTTGCCAGTTTCTATATGCAGGGGAGCTTTATTCCGCATGTGCGCATGATGAAAACAGGCTTTGAGGACGTGGAACTCGCTAAGGATTTCGGCTTGCCGTATGTATTCCGGCGGAACGCCAGACCGTATGATACCACGACGCTCAATTACAATTGGCAGATATGGGAAACCAAGTCCTTTTCGGTTTATACCGACGCCACCGACACCATTAACACAGAGACGGCCGCCGAAGCGGTCAACGCAGTACTTTGCTTCCTTCACAAACAGGGCATTATCGAGTACAACTGTCACGAAGGGTACATTTCCCGCTTCATTGAAGGAAGTCAGCTTGTCAACGTAAAGACGGTAACAGCAGGATTCTTTGTACGTCATGCCAAAGTCAGTCAAAGGGTGAAACAAGGGGATATTCTGGCGGAAATCCTTGATCCGTATAACGGAAGGGTGATTGACCGTATATTGTCGCCCGTGAACGGCATTGTTTTTTTCCATGCCGTTCAGCCGGTGATCTATGCGCATACCACCCTCTATCGGATCATTCCGTCAGACGATCTGATATGAGGGAGGAAAAGTCTGTATGAGCAGCTTCAAAGAAACCATGTATGCGGCATTTACCGAGAATAATATCATCTCACCCGAATACTTCGACAAGTACAGTGTGAAACGGGGACTGCGCAATCCGGACGGAACGGGCGTGATGGCAGGCGTTACCAATATCTGCAATGTTCACGGTTACGTGATTGACGACGGCGAAAAGAAGCCGGCTGAGGGCAAGCTGATATTCAGAGGGTATAATATCCGTGACATCATCCGTCATGTGGAAGAGGAAGACCGCTTTGGCTTTGAGGAGATCGTATATCTTCTGCTGACGGGCAAACTTCCGATATTGGATGAGCTTACGGAGTTTACACAGCTTTTGTCCGATCATCGTGCTTTGCCTGATAATTTTTTCGAGGATATGATCCTGAAAGCACCGTCACGGGATATTATGAATAAAATGGCAAGATCGACGCTCGCGTTATATTCCTATGACAGCAATCCGGAAACTTTATCGCCAGAGCATGAAATAGACACCGCCATATCGCTTATCGCAAGAATGCCGGTGATTATGATCTGTGCCTATGAAACACAAAGGCGGTATTTCAGTGAGGACTCTATGATCATGCACCCTTTAATAAAGGGGCAGTCAACAGCGGAAAACATTTTGTCAACGCTGCGACCAGACAGAAATTTTACCCATGAAGAGGCCAGACTCCTTGACCTGATGCTGATGCTTCACGCGGAACACGGCGGCGGTAATAACTCGACCTTTTCCTGCCGTGTGCTCACTTCATCGGGTACAGATCCCTATTCCACCTATGCGGCAGCCATCGGTTCGCTGAAAGGCGCAAGGCACGGCGGCGCCAACCGTAAGGTGACAGAAATGCACGAATATATCAAGGCAAATGTGGCTGATTGGGAAAATGAAGAGGAGCTTGCGGCGTATCTGCGAAAAATTCTGCGAAAGGAAGCAGGCGACGGAAGCGGTCTGATCTACGGAATGGGGCATGCGGTCTATACGTTGTCCGATCCCCGTGCAGTGATTCTGAAAGAGTATGCCGGCGCTATGGCGGAGGGAACCGACTTTGAAAAGGAGTTTCATCTGCTGGAATCCATCGAACGGCTGACGCCGAAAATTTTTGAAGAAGTAAAACATTCAGGAAAAGCCATGTGCGCCAATATTGATATGTACAGCGGATTTGTGTACAAAATGCTCGGTATTCCACAGGAACTCTTTACGCCGCTGTTTGCTGTTTCAAGAATGGCGGGGTGGTGCGCACACCGATTTGAAGAGATGAATAGCGGCAGGAAGATTATTCGCCCCGCCTACAAATCCATCTCCCATGAAAAGGAATATGTGGATTTGAAAAACAGATGAGCTATGGGAACGATAAAAAGACATAAAGAAAGGCTGATTACGATGGAAAAAATCAAAATGACCACCCCTTTGGTTGAAATGGACGGAGACGAAATGACAAGGATCATCTGGCAGATGATAAAGGAAAAACTCCTTCTTCCCTTCATTGACCTGAAAACCGAGTATTACGATCTCGGTCTTGCGCACAGAAACGAAACAGACGATAAAGTAACCGTCGAATCGGCGGAAGCAACCAAGAAGTACGGTGTGGCGGTCAAGTGTGCCACCATCACGCCCAATGCGGCAAGAATGACGGAATATGACCTCAAAGAGATGTGGAAATCACCCAACGGCACCATCAGAGCCATTCTGGACGGTACGGTGTTCCGTGCGCCGATCATTGTGGAGGGTATCACCCCTTATATTCCCACATGGACAAAGCCTATCACGATTGCCCGTCACGCTTACGGCGATGTGTATAAGAACACCGAACTACGTGTCAGTCAGGGCAGCAAGGCAGAACTGAAAGTGACCGATCAAGACGGACATGAAACATCGGCGCTTATCTACGATTTTGAGGACAGCGCGGGAATCATTCAGGGACTTCATAATAAAGACAAGTCTATCGAGGGATTTGCCCGTTCCTGTTTTAATTATGCGCTTGATACGAAACAGGATATATGGTTTGCCTCCAAAGACACCATCTCGAAACAATATGACCACAGATTCAAGGATATCTTTGCGGAGGTCTTTGAAAATGACTATCGGGCAAAATTTGAGGAAGCCGGAATAGAGTATTTTTATACGCTGATTGATGACGCGGTTGCGAGAGTGATTCGTTCCGAAGGTGGATATATATGGGCCTGTAAAAACTATGACGGCGATGTGATGTCAGACATGGTAGCTACCGCATACGGCAGTCTTGCGATGATGACTTCCGTACTGGTTTCTCCTGACGGCATTTATGAATATGAAGCGGCGCACGGAACGGTACAGCGCCATTATTACAAATATTGCAAGGGTGAAAAGACCTCCACGAACCCTGTTGCCACGATCTATGCGTGGACAGGCGCATTGCGAAAAAGGGGAGAACTGGACAGTCTGCCTGCACTTTGTAGCTTTGCCGACAAACTGGAAAAAGCGGTTCTTGCCACAATCAGTGAAGGAATCATGACTGGAGATCTTGCGGCCATCTCTACACTGGCAAACAAGCAGACCGCAGACACGGAAACATTTCTTGATGAGATAGGCATTCGTTTAGAGCGTTTATTGAATCAATGATGGAGGGGAATATCATATGGGACTGACATTGACCGAAAAAATACTCAAAAACCATCTGGTTGACGGGGAATTCATCAAAGGCAGCGAGATCGGAATAAAAATCGATCAGACGCTCACGCAGGACGCCACAGGCACAATGGCTTATCTGGAATTTGAAGCGATAGGCATACCGAGGGTAAAGACAGAACGCTCGGTTGCCTACATTGACCACAACACACTGCAAAACGGTTTTGAAAATGCGGACGATCATCGTTTTATCGGTTCTGTCGCAAAAAAGCACGGTATCTGTTTTTCCCGACCCGGCAACGGTATCTGTCATCAGGTGCATCTGGAACGCTTCGGTATTCCGGGAAAAACGCTGATTGGCTCGGACAGTCATACGCCGACCGGCGGCGGTATCGGAATGATTGCCATCGGTGCGGGCGGTCTTGACGTTGCGGTCGCAATGGGCGGCGGCGCTTACTACATCACATACCCGAAAATCGTCAGGGTCACTCTTACCGGCAAGCTCTCTCCGTGGGTGGCTGCGAAAGACGTGATCTTGGAGGTACTCAAACGAATGACCGTAAAAGGCGGCGTGGGTAAAGTCATTGAATACGGCGGAGAGGGTGTGAAAACGCTTACGGTTCCCGAAAGAGCCACTATCACCAATATGGGGGCAGAGCTTGGCGCCACTACATCTATTTTCCCCTCTGACGACGTAACGCTTGCCTTTCTCAAAACGCAGAACAGGGCAGAGGTATGGACGGAATTGAAAGCAGACGACGACGCGGTTTATGATGAAGAAATCCATATTGATCTTTCCTCTGTCGTGCCTATGGCGGCTTGTCCTCATTCTCCGGATAACGTCAAGACCGTTGCGGAGATAGGCAGACTCAAAATAGATCAGGTATGTATCGGCTCCTGTACCAACTCCAGCTTTATTGATATGATGAAGGTTGCCACTATCCTCAAAGGCAGGACGGTTCATCCGAGCGTTTCACTCAGCATAGCTCCCGGCTCTAAGCAAGTGCTCAATATGCTGGCGTCCAACGGCGCACTGGCTGATATGATAGACGCAGGTGCAAGAATACTGGAATCTGCCTGCGGCCCGTGTATCGGTATGGGACAATCGCCCAACTCCGGCGGTGTATCATTGCGTACTTTTAACCGTAACTTTGAAGGAAGATCAGGAACAAAGGACGCACAGATCTATCTTGTTTCTCCCGAAATGGCAGCCATTTCCGCCATAAAAGGATACCTCACCGACCCGAGAGAATTAGGAAATATGCCGGAATTCCATCTGCCTTATCAGTTTAAGATAAATGACAACATGGTGGAATCGCCTGCCGATGAAAAGGATATGGACGGAATAGAGATACTCAGAGGGCCGAACATTCAACCGTATCCTGTAACCTCACCGTTGCTTGATGACATAGCGTGCAAAGTATCTTTGAAGGTCGGCGATAATATCACCACAGACCACATTATGCCCGCCGGGGCCAAAATCCTTCCGCTCCGTTCCAATATCCCTGCTATCTCCATGCATTGTTTTACCGTATGTGATGAAAATTTTCCAAAAAGAGCAAAGCAGCTTGGTATTTCCATCATCGTTGGCGGTTCCAATTACGGGCAAGGATCATCAAGAGAACATGCCGCACTCGCACCGCTGTATTTAGGGATAAAGGCGGTTGTTGTCAAGAGCTTTGCACGCATCCACAGAGCCAATCTGATCAATGCCGGTATTCTGCCTCTTACCTTCGTCAACGAGGCGGATTATGATAGAATCGGGCAGGGTGACGACGTTGTTCTTGAAAATCTCCGCGCAGATATCGAATCAGGCAAGTCAGAACTTACGCTTATCAACAGAAGCAATGGCGAAGAAATACCTGTCCTTTGCGAACTGACAGGCAGAACAAGGGATATTATCCTTGCAGGCGGTCTGCTTGACTATACAAGATTGAGCCTCACTTCTGACGCGGGTAAGAATTGATGATTTCGCTCAATCAATATTTATTCTCCGGAGATACCGTGTTGAAAATTCTTCATCAGTATTCCGCCGATCTGAAAAAGTCAGCCATCCATGCGCATCATCCGATTGATCTGGCGCACAGTAATTTTCTGATACAGATCATAGAACTGCTGGAGCATAACGATTTTCTGTCCTTACAATCGCAGCGGATCAAGGAATTTTACAAGTACATGACACATGAATACCCGTTTCTTGCGTTTACCTTCAAGGGAAGAATCAAATCTCTGATTCGCGCGGAGGAAAAATTCAACGGATATGTCTTAGAATATATTTACGAGTATTACAAGACAAACGGAAGATTCCCAAGTGAAGCGGAAATCAAAAGCAATCTGATTTTCAGAGATTTGATTGCGTACCGCATTGTGATTTCACTGCCGCGATGTCATATTGCAGTGGGAGAAAGCGGTCACGAACAGGAATTGATTTATCTATATGAGATTGCCGATACGCTTCCCGAATTTCTCGAAGAAAGAGGATTTACAGCGGAATTGTCAGGCTTTCCCGATAAAACCGTATCAGAGCAACTTTCTGAAAATAACCGTGCCTATTACAGAGATTATGTTGCACACCCCAGACCTTCCGGCTACCAGTCTCTTCATATCACTTTTTATGACAATCATGCAAGGTGCTTTACAGAGGTTCAGCTCCGGACAAAAGAAATGGACGATCTTGCCGAGATCGGTGAAGCAAATCACTTCGGCTATGAAAAGCAACAGGAGGAAAGCCGTTCCAAACGGGATATTATCCCGAAAGGGCAATGTCTGTATTTTGATGAAGCGTATGAACGCCTGACCATGCTGCAGGGACTTGATCTCTCTACCGTAGATGTGAATATGTTCAAAGCATACAACAATCAGCTGATCAATGACGGCTGCGGATTATTCAGAGGACGCCAGATACTCCCCTTCGAGCATTTGTCAAGATTTCAGAACGATCTCATTGATTGACTGTTTCCGAAATACAATATAAGGAGAAGCTGAAATGAAACCATTAATCGGATTAATGCCACTCTGGGATGATGAAAAGGAAAGCCTTTGGATGCTTCCCGGATATATGGATGGAATTGCAACTGCCGATGGGATTCCATTTATGCTGCCGCTGACCGACAGCGAGGAAGATATTAAGCAGCTTGTGGGAATCTGCAACGGATTTCTGTTCACAGGCGGTCATGATGTATCGCCTGAGTTATATGCGGAAAAACCGATCGGCAATCTGGTTTCCTGTTGCAGAAAGCGGGACATTATGGAAAATATCGTGCTGAGAATCGCCATTGAGAAAGATAAACCGGTTTTGGGCATTTGTCGGGGGATTCAGTTCATCAACGCCGCACTTGGAGGTACGCTGTATCAGGACCTTCCGACACAACATCCTACTGAAATAGAACATCATCAAAAACCGCCCTATGATCATCCGGTACACAAGGTTGATATTGTTCCGGGCAGTCCACTGTATTCTTTGATCGGAGAATCAAGGATTGCAGTGAACAGCTATCATCACCAAGCAATCAAGCAGCTTGCTCCCTCTCTTGTTGCAATGGCATATTCAGAAGACGGTTTGGTAGAAGCTGTGCATAAACGGGATCAGTCTTTTATGTGGGCGGTGCAGTGGCATCCGGAATTCATGTGGATGACAGATGTAAACAGCAGAAAGATATTCAAAGCCTTTATTTCTATTTCAGCTATAGGATGATATAACCGACAGGTGATAAAATTAGCAGTGGGTAGCATTACACACTTTCTGTCTCTCTGTTAATCGGCAAAACAGCAAACTAAATACTATTTTGCTCCGATTGTCTCTATTTGTCTTGACTTATGCGCTCTTCTGTGATATTTGTTGTTGCGAAAGGTCAGGTGAACTTAGCAACATGAAAATCATAGAAGATCTGTACTACGGGCGGATAGCACCCTACGAAATGAACATATCAGCCACGACAGAATACCAGAAGCTGAAAGCTCTCGCGGACAGGAACGAGGATTTATTGAGAGAATCACTCTCCGATGAACAGAAGGAACTGTTGGACAAGCTCATAGAAACCGTGACGGATATATCGTCCATCTCCGAACGTGATATGTTCATCGCCGGATTCAGGCTCGGCATGAAGCTGATGATCGACGTAATGAAAGACGAATAACCACCCCTGTTACCCCAAGTGTAGCACTAAGAGCGATTGAATCCGATCAGTCGTAAAAGTATCCATCTATCCCAAAACGGCTTAAATTGGGAGATTTGAGCCGTTTTGGGGGTTCGATTGACAGGCATTCTACTCTTCAATTGCAGTCTTTATCGTGTCTTGCAGCGAATACCGACACACCCCGTAGCACTGCTTCTGTTTCACAATAATGCTGTCGGGAACTCTATTCCACCACTTGCGGCTGAAGTTGGTGTTTCCGAAATAGGCGTCGAAGTTGGTGACGGGCAGGACAACCCACTCGTTGTCGTCCTGTTTGTTGGCGTAATAGTATCTGACGAGCAATTCCACTACCTCCGTGGGAACGTCCTCCGGCGTTTCTGCGGAGATGATTTGTTTTACGGCAGAAGAGAGAAGAATGTCCCTATCGCGCAGCCGTCCCTGTTCCTTTGCGTCAAAACACCACAAACCAAGTACTGCCCTACTTCATGGAGTGTGGCGGTACTCATTGTATGCTCAGCAGAATTCCAAGACACACTTTCTTATTATTTTATGTCTTCTCCCTCAGAGATGATATCTTTTGCCGAAATGTGTGGATTGTGGTATCTCGTTCTCTTGTCGGGCAATCCCAAATGGCGAGACACGGCGTTGTCCAGATTCCTGTATGCATCAGGTGTTTCAAACATGATAGCTTTGTGAGGACAGTAGACTACACAGGCGTTACAGCCTATGCAGGCGTGGTTCCAGACCGGATGTTTATCTGACATGGTGATGTTTTGGCACGGACAGAGTTTGCTGCACAAACCGCAGCCCACACACTTGTCCGACGTGTAAAAGCCCTTGTCATATTCATGCCGGACATTCATAAAAGGCGTCATCATTTTTCCGTAGAGTTTGCGTGTGACGGGCGACATTCTGGGGTAACGGTTGCGCTGCCGCATTGCTATCTGTCTGCCGATCTTCCGTGCGTGTCGGTCGGAACGCGGCACCATCCATCTGGGATTTGGAAAAGGTTCATACGCTATACACTGGCTTGCCACGCATCGCAGCGCCTTGCCATAATGCAGTTGTGTGCCCTTTTGTCTGAGTATAGCGTCCATTGTTTCAAAACACCTGCCGTGTACAGCAATATAGGTAGCCACCATAAAGGTATAGGCCTTGTCGTTGACGCTCAGAGTTTCAGCAAAATCTTTCATGGTTTCCGGGATGTCCCATTCATACACCGGACAGATAAAGCCAACCACGTCCGCGTCGGCGGCAAGCTCACTGACAGTGCCCTTTTTAACGGAAACAATACTGGCGCCGCCGATCTGAGCAGCAATGATCTTCGCGGCATTCAAGCTGTTGCCCGTACCGCTGAAGCAGTAGATTACCTTTTTCATAAACAATACTCCCTTGTTGAATTTGTAATATGTCACAGTTGCAACCTTGATGATTTTATTATATAATGAACGCAGGCAGATAGTCAACAGTAAAATCTAATGTGTCACACATTGATATTAAATGTAACGGTGAATGTATATGAACAGGTCGAACGGAAGTATTGCGCAGGAATCCAGAAAAAAATTTGCGATGGCACTCTTCGAGCTTATGAAAGTATATCAGTACAACGAGATAACCGTCACACAGCTTGCACAGGAAGCGGAGCTTTCGCGCAAGACCTTTTACCGTCTGTTTAACGACAAAGACGAGGTGCTGAAACAACTTTTCGATATATTGTATGAAGAATTTTTTTCAGAGCTGACCGAGCGCGGCATCCAGCATTATTGGGATCTGGTGACACTGTATTTTGATTTCTGGGAAAGGCATAAGGATCAACTTGTCCTGCTGGGTCAAAATAATCTACTTCCAAAAATGTTTGAATATGTATATGGCAACTCTGAAAAAATATTTATTGCCGTGCGTACATCAGAAAAAGCAAGTCAATTTTCAAAGCCGCTGCCTTATCTGCTGGCATACAGCGTAGGAGGAATGCACAGTATGTTGATCAAATGGGCAGAGTCGGAAATGACGATTCCTTCATCGAAACTGATAGAACAGCTTAAGGCAGGATTTCAGTCGCCGGATCTGTAATGAAAACGAAAAATATACCGGTCATCCTCCGCCTGTGCATAGCTCAGAATCGCCCTTGCCGACAGAGAATAGATACGATATCGGTTCTGCATACGCTCACCTGCCCCTGTGGTTTGTCATTCAAGTATATTCTATCACAGAAAATTTGATAATGCAATTATGAATACTGCTCCCACAAAAATTTTTGTCGGGAGCTTTTTTGGTGTTCAAATAAATTAATATGGACGCTCATGCCGACGAGAACAGAATCTTTTGCATCGACGAGAGCGAGAAGTCACTCACGTTATTGGACGAGCGAATCGAAAAAGCCATCGACCAGACGGGCGCACGGCTGATCATTCTCGATCCTGTGCAGGGCTATGTGGGAGAGCGTATTGACATGAACCGCGCCAATGAGATACGCACTGTGATGAAGAAGCTGGCGGCTGTGGCGGAGCGTACAGGCTGTGCGGTGGTGCTGGTCGGGCATCTGAACAAGAACGGCTGCGCCAACAGTTCCTACCGCGGACTCGGCTCTATCGACTTCCGCGCCGCCGCCCGAAGCGTCCTTCTGGTGGGCAGACTCAAGCGCGAACCCAATGTCCGCGTCATCGTTCACGACAAATCTTCCCTCGTTCCGGAAGGTAAATCGCTCGCATTTTCACTCGGTGACAGCAACGGGTTCCGCTGGCTGGAGGGCTATGATGAGGTGACATCGGAGGAATTGCTCTGCGGCGTAAGCCCCGAAACCAAGACGGCAGCAGCCGAAAACCTCATTCGGCGCATGCTGTCTGACGGCAATCCGGTGCCAGCGGAAGACATTTTCCGCATGGCTGAGAGCCAGCACATCTCCCGTCGCACCGT
>JAEEGL013989292.1_pt1 | contig 11492 bp, 7 predicted proteins | sample 9134231 | NCBI WGS metagenome assembly JAEEGL01 (sample SAMN16246548, study PRJNA631951) | gut metagenome | biome: gut microbiome; feature: rumen; material: fiber-attached | host: Bos | place: Iran: Karaj | collected 2018-10
TTAGAAAAAGCAATTCACGAGCTTTACGACACTCAAATTAAGCCGTATGTTAAAAAAGGCTTGTGCGCCGCAATTTACACCCAGCTAAGCGATGTAGAAGACGAAACAAACGGATTTTTAACATACGACCGCATACCAAAAGTTGAGTCGAATTTTGAAGTTGATTTTTCTTAATCAACGATGCCAAACGCAAGCATTGTAATTCGATGATCGGAAGTGGTACAGTTTTCGGCCCTAAAAAAATTGTTTAAAAACCGATTTAACTGTTATACAGAAAACTCGCTTTTTGCGGACAAAATCTCACGAAGTTTTTTGCAATCATCGTTATCAAGCCCAAGATTATGAGCCCTTGTCAAATCTTCTGATGCAAGGTCAAAATTGCACCTGTGATACTGTGCCAAAGCTCTTCTGTAGTATACATGTGACTGATATTCATTCAAAGCAAGTGACTGCGTAAAATAATCAATTGCTTTTTCATCATCACCCTGAATACTATAAACAATCCCTATATAATAAAGAGACCTGAAATTCTTTGGATCCTTCTCTACACTAGCAAGGAAATCGGCAAGTGATTCTTTGTATTTGTTTTGAGAAAAACGAGCCATGCCCCTATGTTTTAGTATAACAGAAAGAACGATATTATTAGGTTGTGGCTGCGCTGTTATTATCTGAGTGTAAATTCCTATTGCTTTCTCAAGCTCACCTGTGTTGTGGGCATGAATTGCTTCAAGAATCAGATCATCAATCGTGCCATGTACATAAGGTAAAGACGAATTTCTGTTCTCAAAAACAGGCATTGACTCTTCAGTTATACTATCTGACATTTGTTCTCTGGAAAGAGTATCAGCCTGCTCGTAAAAAATAGAACGTCGCAAATCCATTTCTTTGTTTAATTTATTCTGATAATCGCGGATTTCCTGGAATATGATATCAGACAGACTCAAACTTGCGTTCATTGAGGCAAGCTTACGTCGCAGTGGCAAGTCGAACGGGGAGAATTCGGATTTATAGACAAGTTCATGCTCAACTTCTGCCCATGCATCCTGTAAAATCGTCCGTATTTGAATCTCGCACACAAGACCAGGCGGCAACTGTACACGCTCGTCTTTACCATTTTTAAGTTTTTCAGGTATTTTTATCAAAATATGTACTGATTCATAACCAAATTCAGAAAAAGTACGTGATGCGCCTTTTCTTTCTATTTCTACAATATCGAAATTAGCTACAATTTGTTTCTCAACTTCTGCTAAATCTTCCAAGAATGCACAAATTACACGGATTCCTATTAAATCGGTTAATACGGGCAAATCTTGTTTTCCCATTGATTCCGGTTTGACTCTTAGGATTTTTTTATAATAGCTTGGAAAAGATTTCACACGTGATTTGTATGTCGGTTTGGATGCCAGTTTCAATATATTTTTCAGTTGATTTTCAATCCCGAACAAAACTGCAGAAAGAACAGGTTTGTTTTTTTCATAAGCTTCTTCAAGTTTTTCTTTATCAGGAATAAAAGTAGTCTTATTGTCCATAAAAAAATTGTATCATTGAATCTATATGCTGGCAAGGGTTTTAAAGTTTTATTTGTAAACGGATTATTTTTGAAATATGATTTGAAAAACAATTGATTGTGGCACTCTATACTCACCGGTCTGAGTCAATCAACCGTTTTAACACTTACTAACAAGCGTCAATTGGATAAAAAAACCGCTTCTTTCGAAGCGGTTTCTTATATTTTCAAAGAGTTATCTTTAAAGAGATACAGTTGTCTTACTGCTCACTTTCTTCATCAGCAGTCAGACTTGATGTGAACTCATTCTCCTGAGCATATTTTGAATACTCAAGGAAACGATCGACCTGTTTCTCTCCGAAACGTGTCATCTCGAAGTTCTGCTTTGCAGCTTCGCGGTCTGTAACGATATTCCACAGATCCTCATCAGCGATATCACGCTCTGTTGTAAGAACAGCTTTATCATAGATAATCTTAACATCTTTGAAATAACCGATGAAGTCACCACCAGCCTGAGCAGCATCACGAACAATCTGGAATCCTATGAACTTAACGAATGGAAGTCCACGTGGATAGATTGGATAAATGCGGATCTCACGAGTACGAACATCTGTGATATAAGTAGGATTATCCCACTGAAGTTCTTTCCAACCGTCGAATCCGAGTGTTCCCATGTAATAGCGGCGTTCTACGTTATCTGTATCTTTGAGCAATACATACAATGCATATGGATAGTTCATACCCATTGTTGTTACGCTGATTGATTTAAGTGTTCCAACATTCTTTACAACACCATAACCACCCTCGAAGCGAGTTGTTGAAGTTGTGTACAAATCACCGTTCTCATCAACACGCTGGCCGTCCTCGTTCATAGCGATATTGCCTTCATCATCGATGTAAGCCATTTTCTCATAAGCAGGAATTTCAAAAGGAGGAACAACTCTTGCATTGGCGTTTACATTTGATGTAGGGAATACTACACGTACACCAAGAACTTTCTCACCTTTGAAAGGAACTGTAACATCCACCTCTTCATCTTCGCCATAAGCATTCTTCTGAGGTTTTGTCTCTCGAACTTTAGCTGCTACAACTCTAGAAAGAGAAAGGCTTGTAACATTTCTGGCAGAAGAATTGAGCTCAACTTCCCAGTTCTCAAGAGCGAGTGATGTGCGCATAAGAGCTTTCTGATTGTCGGTGAAAGTCGCGCCAGCTGCTGCTCCATAATTCATAATAGTGTGTCTGTTCTGATCTTTTGTGTGAACGCTTTCATCACCTTCGCCAGCGATATTGACCATATCCTGCTCAAGCAGTGTGAAGTCAATAAGTACAGACTCTTCACAAATTGCAAAAGTTCCTAATAAAAGAAAAACGATTGCAAATACAATTAATGTCCTCTTCATTCAAAGCTCCTTTATACTTTTTGATGTAGCCTTATCCTTGAATTATACGTAAGGAATATCCATTTTGTCAATGTTTTTTTATCATCGGAATTTTTCTATTCATCAACTCCGAATGACGATCCCTCAGCATATACCTCATTGCCCATCATAAAAACCTTATGATCTGTCAGATTGCTAAAATTTAGCCTGACATTTTCTTTTAACAGCATACAAGCTTTTTCCGTCTCGGAAGCATCTTCCGTCGAGAACGCAGCTTCCTCCGAGAAGTCTGTATACAGCACGCCATCCCTGATAAAGCAGGACAAAACCTTTGTTCCATACGGGAAAATCCGGATATATCTGTCCGACATAGGGCCAAGAACAAGTTCATCCACAAATTCCCGAATGGCTTCCTCGCCATCTTTTTGTTTTAGATAGCGGATCTCCATTGATTTTTCCGCTGTATCATAGGACTCAAAAATAAAAATCCGCCGGAAAGAATCTACATGACCTGGTCGCCAAAGAAAAAAGAAAAGCGAAATTCCTATCGAAAAGAAAAGAAAAACTGTAAGAACAATCGATTTTTTATTCATACTTCCTATAATCCGGTGAATCCTCTTGAATGTTCAAAATGAACAATAAATGAAACAATACCATTATATATTCCGTCTGCAATCTTTTTCAAGTAGCTTTCATCGATTAATATGGCGGCTTCTTTCGGATTTGTCAAAAAACCCAGCTCTATAAGGACGCTCGGCATCTTTGCATTTCTTACGACAAACCACTCTTCTTCCTTAATTCCTCGGTTTGTCATAACATCGCCCATTTTGTTATCAAGTCCGTCAAGTATGTATTTCGCCATCAGGATACTTTCTGTGGTATATTCCTCTTCCATCATTGAATTGAGTATCGGGAGTACCTCCGCATCGTCGGCTTCGCTTTCACTGATTACAGTACGTCTGTATCCGGGACTAAGATACCATACTTCGAATCCACCTGCACTTTTGTCAAACGCCGCATTAACGTGAACTGAAACATACAGAATTGCTTCCCTTTCACCGAGCTTTACATTGTTTGCGATTTCCACACGTTCTTCAAGCGAAAGAAATTTATCAGTATCTCGTGTCATGAGTATTTTTTTATCAGGATATTTTTTTGTGAGAAGATTATATATTCTCTTTCCTACATCAAGAACGATATCTTTTTCTTGAACTTGAACTTTTTTTCCATCGACAGTTATTGTGTCAAGCGCACCTGGATCTTTTCCACCGTGCCCCGGATCAATAAGAACAGCTCCAATACTGAAATAAGGTTCTGGAGCCTCACTTTTCAGAAGGTTTTCTATGCAGTTCCTGAAATCATCTCCAACGTAAACGTTTCCATTTATTTGTGCAGGAGCTTCAACAACAGCGAGCTTGTTGTAATCGAGCAAGATTACAGGGTCGTCAACACGAAAACTTATTGTGTGGCCATCCTTCATGAACATTCCGCCACCGGTAAGGCTGTCCCAATAAAGTTCTGCCTCTTCTTCTGCTGTGTATTCAGTAAGATTGATTTTTTTTGTCGATTGAGAAAAACATGGCATTACCAGCAAAAAACATACAATCACAGAGATTAAATAACGAAAGGCAGATTTTGTTTGTGGCGATTTTTTTTCAATTCTTTTTATGTTCTCAGTATGCACATTTTCGCGAATCATTTTCGCCATAACCATTTTTTTCTCCTGCATATTTTGAAACTTCGTATAAAATTCCTTGGATTCCGCCTCTCAAAAAAGCTTTCCAGAACAAATCGAGCGGCATTCCAAAAAAAGATGTTTTTAGAGTCTCGAACAGTTCAAGCGATTTTTTTATGCTCCGCTTGTTCCAGTCTTTTATATTTTCGGCATACGGTTTTATTATTTCAGGGAGTTTTATTTCATCAGAAGAAGAAATTGATTTACCTTTGCATTCTGCAAAAAGTTCTGCATATATTTTTTCTGGCAATACAAATGCTGAGGGAGGAAACTCAGTATCTAAAGGCTCAGAAAGAAATGCGTCTGTCTCAGGTGTGTTCATAACAAGAAGCGGAACAATGCTTGCGACTGCATTTTCCGCTTCGGAGACAGCTTCTTCGTAGTCTGCGCTGCATGAAATAATATTGCCGCATTTTCCGACATTGTTTACTGGGAAAGATACTTCATCCCCAGCGGAACAACGAGGAAGTACATCTTTAATGAAAGGAGAAGCTTCGCATTCACTGGATGCTGTGGTCACGCTGCCTGGAAGCCTGTCAAACAAAGGATTTACGACTTTTTCTATGCGTCCGGGAATTGAAAGCCAGGCCCTTTCAGCCGACGTTTTTTCAGTCTTTATGTTCCAAACGCCTGACACATCAGTACGCACGCGTTTTGAGAGCAATTCATCCGGTCTTTTTCCAAGCGCAAGCAAAAGAGCTTGTTCTGTCAGATTCATCCCGGACGCATAAGGGAACGTCCACCCGGACATATACCCCCCGGAAAGACGCGCTGCAATTTCGCCTATCATTGGTCCTGACGGAGTGAGCTTAATATCAGCTTTTGCCGCGCCGTGCGTAAGACCAAGAGCTTTTATTCCGTCACGGAACGTTTCTGCAAGGTCGCACCACTCTTTTTCATTAATAACGGTCGGCATAGTGTGTCCCATCTCTATAAAATACGGCGGATAATAAATATGCCGGTCAGCGAAGCCCGTTATAGTAACTTCGCCATCAAACACAAGTGCATCAATGGAAAATTCTCTGCCCGGCATATACTCTTCAAGTATCGCACGGCGCGTCCGCGAAAACTGAACCGCGATTTTTACTGCCTCTGAAAGCTCTTCCTTGGAGCGAACCATACGGCACCCACGTCCGCCCATGTTGTCAACAGGCTTTACTACAAGCGGAAAAGCAGTAAACCCGGCTTCTTGCATAATATCATCAGCGTTTTTCTCGGCAACATCAACAGTTACATTGAAAAATCGCGGAGAAGGCACTCCTGCCGCGGCGAAACAAGAACGCATACGAACTTTATCGCTGGCATTCAAAGCGGCTTCAAAACTGTGTCCGGGAAGATTCATATTCTCTGCAACATAAGAAACCGAAGCCGAGAAATCTGTTCCAGCTGTAAATACGCCAGCAAGATTGCCGCTGTTTTTATCGTCGGGCGAATCGAGTTTCCTTGCAAATGAAAGCAAAGCATCCCTGTCTTTCAAATCAACAGGCTCAAAAGTATCAGCTAAAGGCACACATACAGCATTCGGATTTCCATCTGCCACCGCAACTTTATATCCGAGTCTGGAAGCCGCCTCAATAGCAGGCTTTTGCATAAGCCCGGCACCTAGTATCAATATTGTTCTCATTTTTTACCCACCTCTTCAGTTTTAACGCAATATAGCTCGAATGTATCGCCAAGCTTGAAAATCCGGCTTGCAGTATTAACAATTCCCCAACCAAAAGCTCTTCCTGAACCAGCTTTATCACCAGAATGGCATTTACCGGCTAAACAGGGGAACCGTTCTGGATGATGCCCTGTTGATACGCACTTTACAAGAGAAAAACCATATTTTTTCAGGATTTTTTTACATTTTTTCATATCAAGTATTGAAAAATGATCTTTTGGACTGTTATAAAAAAACGATTCTGTAGAAAAAAGAGCAGAAACACCTGATGCCGACGGAGTTGAGAATGCAAAAACCCCACCTTCGAAAAGCAGTCTGTTTACTTTTTTCAGCACAGAATCAAGATTTTTAAAATGCTCTATTACATACCACATTGTGACAGCATCATATTTTTCAGGAAGATTCTTAAAACTACAATCTGGGAACGGTGCTATTTCCGCATTAAAATGAAGATTTTCGTTCACATAGCGGACTGCCGACTCAGAAATATCGACACCATACGGTCTCCAGCCTGATTCTGATGCAGCTGCAAGAAAAGGACCGAATGCGCATCCTATGTCAAGAAGTTTTCTGTTGCCCACGGCGCGAGCAGCTTTTGAACCAGCCGCAAGATGGTTTATATGTGCGACCCGTCTTTTTCCCTGTGCCTTTATGTTCTCAAAATCCTCTAGATATGTCCTGCCATACTGCTTTTTGTAATCTTCGAAAAAATAACTTTCATCATATATTTCTTTTTCTGCGCTGATCCAAGAAAGATAAAGCGTTCCACAGCTTTGGCAACGGCGATACGTTTTATCTTTCGAGCGGAAAACGACTTCATCAGGAACAGAACTTTTGCCGCAAAACGGGCAGAACTGCCGCGTACCTTGCGATAGATGGCGTATAAACAAAGGAAGCTGCGCAGTTGCAGATGATTTCACGCTCGCGCTAGAATTATCAACCGTATAACGATAAAGAACTTCTTTCCGTTCAAGCAAACTCGAAAAAACATCGCAAAGAATCACAGAGTCTTTAAATGAATCCGCCGGAATACAGACAAACCCTTCACTTTCAGCAAGAACTTTATGAAGTGGCGTTGTTTCCACAAGGATTACAGCGCATCCTGCAGCAGCTGCTTCGAACGCCGTAAATCCGTAGTGAGTTACAACGAGGTCGTAGTCGGCAAGTTTCTCGCGCAAATTTGCGATAGGTTTTTCTGGGGTCACTTCCGTAACAAGCAGCCCGCATGAACGGCAAGACTCAGCACAACGAGCAGTAAAGCCTGCAGGATCTTCTCCGCCGATGCAAACAAGTGCTGTACGAATAACTTCTGGAATACAGTTTTTTCTGTTTTCAGGAAGAGGAATAAAGCCTGAGTTTTTATAGTTTGGTTTTCGCTCCAAAACTGCAGACGGTATAATATCAAGAAGATAGTCACAGTAATCAGTTAAGACAGAGCCTTCGTCGAGCGCGACAACAGGGCCAAGCTTCCACAGCTCGGATGCAAGTGTAGACGAAAGCACGAAAGCGTCTGCTACGATAAGACTGTAAAATGGTCTAACCTCGTTTTTTGAGGCAACGGGCAAGGAACGCACAATCTGGAAAGGCTCCAGTTCCGCGTCGCGCACAAGCGACTCTGCAGAAGCAAGCGTTCCAAGCGATGAGCCATCTGGCACAAAAATATCAGCTTTCAGTGCTTTCGCAAGCTCCAAACACCGTCGCAAATGACCAGTTCCATGTCCTTCTTCAACTGAAGGCACAAAAAGAATCGGGTTTCTCACGAACGGTTCTTGCAAAGCCGCCATAATATCTTCTGAATTATATAAGTTTACATTGCAACCGCTCTTTTTTGTCAGCGCATCACTGCAACATCGCGCATCATTTCGAGCCTCTATATCACTTACCACGAAAGAATCACCTTTCCCCGCAGCTTTTATAGCATACATAATGCGCTCTGCATTCTTAAAGTCGCCTGGCGTGTCTATTGTCGTTCGTTCATCAGGATAATTCCACTTTTCCGGTGCAGTCTCGAATACACATACAAATTTATCAGTATGATTGTAAAACGCAGGGCCAACATGCTCATGGTCAAAAGGCTCTTTCGTGTTTTTCTCGGCTTCAAGCAACGTCCGCGCATTAAAAACTTCCACTCCGCTTCCGTGCGGAAGTCCAGAATACGTAAAATAGTCCACTCTTTCCTGCTCAGAAAGCTCTTTGAATCGAACCACAGAAGCTTCGGCTGCATCGTAAAAAAGAAAAGGATTGTCGCCTGTCGCTCGGACTATAATATCGGCATCAGTTTTTTCTGATATACGGCAAAACCGGCTCAATACATCTTCCGAAGAACCTGCGAAACATTCCCACCCACATTCGGCAGCAACCGGCGCAAGACGCGAGTATGAATCAAAATCAGTGGCGACATAATACGCATCAGCATTTATCCGCTTCATTGTCTCCAAAACACGGACAATAACAGGCTTTCCAGCTAAATCGAGCAAACCTTTTTGCGGGAGACGCGTCGAACCAAGGCGGCTCTGCACGACAACGACGGTCATTCAGCTTGTTTCTCCCAATTTTCTATAAGGGAAACCGCATCCGTTCTGAATCGGAACTTGTTTTTCTCGACCCATTCCCTGGCTTCCCTGAATTCTGCAATTGAGTCAGAAAATCCGCTTCCTGATCGTAGTAAATATGATAAAAACTTTATTTTTGGGATATATGAGTAATCACGCAAAAATTTAGGTGCAATGTTCTTAAGGAAAAATCTTAGATGAGACGCATCCGCAGTACAATCCTCTACAGGGACTTCTGTCTCGTACCGTACGCGGAGTTGTGGGGCCATACAGATTTTCTCGCCCCAAAGCCAAGCTCGCATTGAAAAATCAAGATTCTGCCAATATGGTGACGTTATCGTGTAGTCAAACCCGCCAGAAAGGATGAATTTCTGCCTGTTATAAATACCGATAAAATCAAACGGATAGAATGTCGGACATCCGTCAGGAGCAGGAAGAATAGCATCGACAGATAAAGAACCTTTGTTCACAAATGGAACCATATGAACAGGAAGAAGATCAAGCCTGTTTCCGGCAATCAGAGGCACACGGCAAAAAGCTTCTTCATCGGCTATTCGCATAATAATGTTTTTATTAAAAAGTTTAGCCGAAACGGAAATTGTATCCCAGATAACAAGAACTTCTCCATCTGGAACTTCTGTCATTCCAAGATTTATCATATCGCCCGGAGTAAGCTCCTCGTGCGGCACGATGAATTTTACATGCGGATAACGTCTTGAAATATCCTCAAGATTATAGTTCACCGCTGTATTTTCAATACACACAATTTTTCTAAACCCGATATAGTCAAGATTTTCCAAATTACTTGTTCTGAATGTCGAACCGTTACGATTCAGCAAAATCACTGACAGAGGTATTTTTTCGTTGACATGGGCTGTACCACCCAATACCGTATGCTTAATCTGACGCTCGTTAAAAGTTACAGGTATAGAATTCATCACAATTCCTACAAAGATCGGGATATTCTTGATTTATTTGAGATTCAAGGAGAGGAACGCCTTTATTCCAAACATCCTCAAAGCTTTCGTAAAAGACATTTCCCACACATGAATCAAACATATATTCCTTGCATAAAGGTACAGAACCATCCGAAAGAATTTGCAGATCGCGGCGCAAATGCCAGCATTCGTTGCGTTTAATCGGACTTAAGTCAGCAGGCTTAAATTGTGGAAGCTTGCCGCAGAAATAGTCGTATTTCTGAATAATCCGGTTGTCATGACCACGGAAGAACGGTTCAAGTTCTTCTTCGTTATGCTCTGTACGAACCATCTGCACGTATGTCGAGTCTGGGAAAGCTTTCCGCAATAATGCGGCAGCATCACTTGCCTGTTGCAGTGTGAACTCCGAACCAGGATGAAGAATTTCATAAGTTTTCTGCGTAACCGCATCGAGACTTACAATCCACATAACTGGTGGATAGTTGCCTGTCCGAGCAGGGGCCGCTTCCACAACTTTTTTCATCTGCTCGCAGAAATCTTCGTCAATATTTACTCCTGTAGTTTCAATAAGAACGGAAAGCGACGTATATTCCAAAACCTTCGCAACAAATTTTATAATCTCAGGGTGATACATAGGCTCGCCCCAAAGAGAGAACGCCACGACCGCGTCATCTGAAAAGCCTTTTATTCCGTCAATAAGCTTGCAGAAACGCTCATAGCTCATAAAAGCGGTTCCGTCTGCCTCGGAAGGAAGCTTTCCGTATTTCTGGCGGTATGCTTGCGGGTACGGACAGTAGATGCAGTTTCCGGTGCACTTTTCGGCAATTTGGATTGAGTAGAAATACGGAAGAGTATGCAGAACAGCCGATGATTTTACGGCTTCATTGCAGAATTCCAATGCGTTCATACCACTTTTCTGCCGCAATTCCGACAGACGTTTGCAAAGCAAAGCACCGCGTTTCGTCGAGCAAGTGAACTCAAGCTTATACATTCTGAAATCAACCGGAGAGATGAGTGTTTCTATCTCGAAAGAGTTGATATCGGTCTTAATAAGATTGAATAGAGAATCTTTTGTTAGCTTTCCGCACGATTTTTCCGATTTTTGCGCGTCTTTTTGTTCCGATCTTTGATTCGCTTGGTTTTCCGAGCGCGATTTTTCCGCCTGCTTCTGTTCTGCGAGTTTTTGTTCTGCCAGTTTCGCAAGAATTTTTACAGTGCCTGACGCAAGGAACTCCGGTACAAGACCATAAGGCCAGCCGTCAGCGTAGCTATATTCAGAGGCATATTCCACATGCTGTTTGTAAAGTTTCGATGTAAGCTCATCGTTATAAAAAGGACAGTCTGCCCATGCGAAAACTACAGTCTCGCAAGCATCGCATCCATTGTTTGCGCCGTTTTCTTGGGTCGCGGCATTTTTTGGACTCGCGGCGCAGCCTGTATTGTCCGCTGAAATCGCGGCAAGAAGTTCAGGAAGCGTCCAGCCCTGTTTTGCAACAATTGGTGCGCTGGAAATGAGTTTTTCAGAAGCGAACTTATCTTTCAAAAAAGCAGATGCTTCGTTTGAACAGGATTCTTCGGCATAGAACGATATTTTTGCGACATCAGGAATTCTATATGCCCATGAAACAACGTTGTTGAAATAATTGTTATCAAAATGTGATATATAAACAGCTACAAAAGTTTTCATATTCACTAAAATATCGGCTAAAAAAAAAAAA
>JAEEGL016056677.1_pt1 | contig 11492 bp, 7 predicted proteins | sample 9134231 | NCBI WGS metagenome assembly JAEEGL01 (sample SAMN16246548, study PRJNA631951) | gut metagenome | biome: gut microbiome; feature: rumen; material: fiber-attached | host: Bos | place: Iran: Karaj | collected 2018-10
AGAACCTCGGGATGCTGCTCAACTACCTGCGCGGTCAGGATTTCGAATTCACCTATCAGGGTACGGGTAAGATGCTGGTCAAGAGCGAAAGCAAGGAGAGCGACTTCGACAGCGTAGACATCCCCGACACCGAGCCGGGCCATTTCTACTATGAATATGTGGCTGGCGAGACCAAGGAAATCGGCGGCTACACGGCCAAGAAGATGATTCGCCACTCGTATGACGACGAGGGCGTGGACCATCCGATGACTATGTGGTACAGCGATGAGATAGGTCCCCGTATCAACATCCTCTTCGGCGGCATCAAGGGTATGCCCCTCGAGTGCACGATGGAGGTCGGTGAGGACCGCGCCATCACCTATACCGCCATCGAGATTGTGAAGGGTAAGGTGAAAGAGGCCGACTTCCTGCTGCCCGACGGCTACGAGACCCTCAGCGAGAGCGATATGGAGACCCTCGGCACCGAGCTCAACGACGCTATGGAACTGCTGCAGGAGGAGTAGGAAGGGGTAAAGTTGGCAGTTTACGGGTTACAGCTTAAAGTCTGTTTCCACTAAACAATGAACATCCGTGTCTGGTAAGAAAAAGAAAACTCCTGCCAAGGGCAAGACTGGCAAGGGCGCGCAGGGCAAAAGCCGTGCAGCGTCCTTTGCTGCTTTCGTGCGCAGCAAGCGTTTCGCCCATATAAGGGGCGCACTCTACGTGCTCTTCTCCATATTTCTTGTCATCGCTATGGTGGGCTACTATGCCACCACGACGCGCGGAGGCTGGCTGGGTTCGGCCGGCCACAGCGTAGCCGAGTTTTTCACCACCAACCTCTTCGGCCTGGGGTCACTGGGGTTTGCGCTGCTGTTCTTCGTCTACGGCATGCGGCTGTGGGACGTGGTGGTGCTGCCTTGGTGGAAGACTTTCGGGAGCACCCTCTTCTGGATGCTCTGGCTTTCGCTCACGCTGGGTTATATAGGTGGTGCATGGGTCAGGAGTGCAGGCTTCGAAAGTTATGCCGGCATCGGCGTGCAATTGGCCGAGCCTTTGCATCGCTGGCTCAGCTGGTGGACGCTGGTGCTGCTGGTGTTCCTCGCTGTGCTCTTTCTGGTGCTGGTGCACAAGATGGAGCTGCCCGAGGTGAAGATGCCCAAAGTGGACCTGAAGAAGGTGGCTCGCGAGATAGGCCATGAACTGGAGGATGTGGCCACCGACCATAGCGACAAGGCAAACGGCAAGGAGACGAAGGAGCTAGTGCCGGAGTTGAAAGAGCGTGTGCCTGAAAAGAAAGAGGGAGCAGAGGAGGAAGGCGACTTCGACGAGGAAGCCATGAAACTTTTCCACAAAGCCCCCGAGCCGGCAGAAGAAGGTGACAACGACGAACCGCTGTTCACCATCGACGACGAGTTTGCACGTGTCAACGCCAGGGCCAGGGGCGAGGAGCCCGCGGTGCCGCTGGACGGCGACGTGACCTTCACCATAGAGGAACCCATGGGGGAGAGCGTGGCAGAGGCAGAGGTTGGAAAAGAGGAAGAGGGTGAAGAGGACGGCGAGGAATTCGAACCCGACGACTTCCGTCAGCACTACGGCATCGACGAGCCCTACGACCCGCACCTCGACCTGCGCGACTACCAGATGCCCACGACCGACCTGCTCGACGACTCGGAGGTGCGCAATGTCAAGGTGTCGAAGGAGGAGCTTATCTCCAACAAGGACCGCATCGTGCAGACGCTGCGCGACTACGGCATAGAGATTACCGACATCACCGCCACCCCCGGACCCACGGTGACGCTCTACAAGATAAAGCCCGCCCCCGGTGTGCGTATCAGCAAAATCAAGGGGCTGGAGAACGATATCGCCCTATCGCTGGCGGCCTTGGGTATACGTATCATAGCACCTATCCCTGGCGAGAGCAACATAGGCATCGAGGTGCCCAATGCCAAGCCCCAGATTGTGTCGATGAAGACCATGCTGGAGAGTCAGGCATTCCAGGAGGCCAAGATGGAGTTGCCCATCGCTTTCGGCAAGACCATCTCGAACGAGTGCTTCGTGACCGACCTGGCCAAGATGCCCCATCTGCTGATGGCCGGCGCTACCGGTACCGGCAAATCGGTGGGTCTGAACGCCGTACTGGCGTCGCTGCTCTACAAGAAGCATCCTTCCGAACTCAAGCTGGTGCTGGTCGACCCCAAGAAAGTGGAGTTCTCGCTCTATTCGGCCCTCGAGCGGCACTATCTGGCCAAGATGCCCGACGAGGAGGAGGCTGTCATCACCGACGTGAAGAAGGTGGTGCGCACCCTCAACTCGCTCTGTATTGAGATGGACACGCGCTACGACCTGCTGAAGCAGGCCAAGGTGAGGAAGATAACGGAGTATAACGACAAGTTCTGCAAGCGTATGCTCAACCCCGCCAACGGCCACCGTTTCCTGCCCTATATCGTCGTGGTTATCGACGAGTTCGGCGACCTGATTATGACCGCAGGCAAGGAGGTGGAGCTGCCCATCGCGCGTTTGGCCCAGCTGGCCCGTGCCGTGGGTATACACCTGATTATCGCCACGCAGCGTCCCACCACCAATATCATCACCGGCACCATCAAGGCCAACTTCCCCGCCCGTGTGGCGTTCCGTGTCACTTCGGGTATCGACTCGAAGACCATCCTCGACACCGGCGGCGCACAACAGCTGATAGGTAGGGGCGACATGCTGATTTCGCTGGCGGGCAAGGATATGGTGCGCCTGCAGTGCGCCCTTATCGACACGCCGGAGATTGAGCGGCTGGTAAAGTTTATCGGTGACCAGCGCGGCTACCCCGAAGGTTTCGAGCTACCCGAGTACCTCGACGAGAACGAGGAACCCAACAAGGAGTTCGACGCCAAGAGCAAGGACGAGTATTTCAACGATGCCGCCCGCCTGGTGGTGAGTTCGCAGTTTGGCTCTACGTCGCTGCTGCAGCGCAAGTTGCAGCTGGGCTACAATCGTGCCGGCCGTATCATCGACCAGCTCGAGGCCGCCGGTATTGTGGGACCCAGCAACGGCTCGAAGCCCCGAGACGTGCTGATACACGACGAGGTGACCCTCGAAGAGCTGCTGAGGTCGTTGTGATATAAAGAAAGATAGAAACAGATTAAATAAATGATATGAAGAAGACAGTTATCCTTTGTATGGCGGCTTTGGCGCTGCTGGCCGCAGGCTGCTCCAAGCAGAAGAACTGCCGCTGCGCGGTGATAGGTACCCCCACCGTCAGGGTGATTACCATCGAACACGGCGAGTGCGATCAGCTCCATGTATTCAGGCACCACAACACCCTCGATACGCTCCTCGTCGACTCGCTTGTGTGTACCGACTACGAGTTCTATATCGACAGCATCTATAACGAATAATGGTTGACAGTTGTAAGAATATGAAAAAGAGAATCTTTTTGCCTGTGCTGGCGCTGCTGGCACTTACTGCCGTCTCCTGTGGCAAGGAGCGTCACTGCAAGTGCTTTAACGATAATGAGGGCGAGAATCAGTACCTGCAGGTCATGGTGGTTGACCGCGCTATGAAATGCGAAGACATCACGGAGATGGCCTTCGAGGAGAAGTACGTCACCGAAGACGGCACCCACTCGCTCCATCGCATCGAAGTGCACAACGTCACCTGCCGTGAGCTCAACGACTGACCCCAGAGGTCTGAGAGTCTGCCGCCTGGTGCTTCGAGTGCTGCTGGCGGCTCTTTTCCTTGTGTCGGCTGTGGCCAAGTTGGTGGCCATCGACGACTTCGAGCTTTATATCTACTCCTATGCTATCTTGCCGCTCAACGCGGCCTATCTCTTGGCACGCCTCTGCATCGCCGCCGAGTTGTTCGTGGCGCTCTTCATCGCCCTGGGCTGGTGGCGTCGTTGGGTCAATCTGGCGGCTTTGCTGCTGCTGGTGGCATTCAGCCTCTTCCTGGGCTATGCTGCCCTGCAGGGACGTACCGACTCATGCCAGTGTATGGGGCGTCTTGTCGACCTCGACCCGGCACAGTCGCTGCTGAAGAACGCCGTGTTGATTGCAATGGTGCTGGGGTATGCTGGGTTGTGCAAGAGAGCCGAAGCTGGCAGCCTTGCTGACCGTGCTGGCTCTGTAGGGAAAAAGCATAAAACCAAGGTAGCCCTTTCTGTTGTCTTTGCGGTGGCAGTGGTGGTGGCGGTGTTCTGCATCTCGGTGCCCGACAACTGGATGTTCGGTCCCGAGGAGGCCCGCTTCGACCGTCAGCTACTACAGGAGAGCCTTGCTGAGCCGCCGATGGCCGCCGATGCTCTCCAGGAGGGTCGCCATCTGGTGGCCTTCGTCACGCCTGGCTGTCCCTACTGCCGTATGGCACGTGAGAAACTCACCTCGCTGGAGCGCCGCAACCATCTCGACAGCGCTCGCATCCACTATTATGAGCCTCAGGACCTGGCTCCGGGTCTTTTCCTCCGCATCACCTTCGGGCAACGTCCCCTTGTGGTGCTGCTCGACAACGGGCGGCCGACGGTCACATACCACTACCGTAACATCAACGAGCGTCAGGTCGTCGAATTCCTGCGTTAAACGCTACTAGGCGTTTTTTCCCACATCGCTGTTGGTATTTTTTTTGTTTCAAATGTTGTTTATTTTGTATATTTGCACTTTAATTTTTGAAGCGAAACGATAGGGAAGTGTAAATTAATCAATATATTATATTATAGTTTAACAACAAAACATTATGAGTGGTTTCTTTGGAGTAGTCTCCGAGCGTCCTTGTATCACCGATTTGTTCTACGGAACAGATTATCATTCGCATTTGGGCACCAAGCGTGCAGGTTTGGCCACCTTTGACGGTTTACAGGCCCATCAAAACATCCACAACATCCAGAACTCGCACTTCCGTCCGAAGTTCATGAAGGACCTGACAGAGATGACGGGCAATGTGGGTATTGGTGTCATCAGCGACACCGAGGCCCAGCCAGTGATGGTCAACTCGCACCTTGGACGTTTTGCTATCGCCACGGTGTCGAAGATCAACAACATGGCAGAGTTGGAGCAGGACTGCCTGTCCAAGCGCCAGCAGTTTACCGACCTCTCCATGGGTGGGACCAACCCCACTGAGCTTGTCGCGCTGCAAATTTCACAGGGTAAGGACTTTGTCGAGGGTATCGAGAATGTGTACAACCGGGTGAAGGGCAGTTGCACCATGCTTATTCTCACGCCCGACGGCATCATCGCCGCCCGTGACCGCTATGGCCGCACACCTATCGTCATCGGTCGACGTGGCAACGACTATGCCCTTGCCAGCGAGAGCCACTCCTATGTCAACCTTGGTTTTGAGACCTGTCGCTTTGTGGGTCCCGGCGAGATTGTCAAGGTGACCGTCGACGGCGGTATCAAGGTGTTGCGTCCCGCCGAGGAGAAGAACCAGATATGCTCGTTCCTTTGGATTTATTACGGCTATCCCTGCACCGAATATGAGGGTATCAACGCCGAAGAGGTGCGCTACAACCTTGGCCGACTCATGGGACTCCGCGACGACGTGAATCCCGACTTTGTCAGCCCCATCCCCGACTCGGGTATCGGTATGGCCCTGGGCTACAGCAACGGCCGCCAGATACCCTATAAGCGTGGCCTGTTGAAATACACGCCCACTTGGAGCCGTTCCTTTATGCCTGTGAGCCAGGCCGACCGTTTCCTTGTGGCCAAGATGAAACTTATCCCCAGCCGTGCCATGTTGGAAGGCAAGGAAGTGGTGTTCTGCGACGACTCCATCGTCCGCGGGACCCAGTTGCGCGACAATGTCAAGATGCTCTACGACTATGGTGCCAAGAAGGTTCATGTTCGCATTTCCTGTCCGCCGCTTGTGCATGGTTGCACATTCCTCAACTTCAGCGCCAGCAAGACCGACCGTGAGCTTATCACGCGCCGCGTCATCGAGGAGCTGGAAGGCGGCCGCATCGGCGAGACCATCCCGGCCGACAAGCTGCACGCCTACCACGACCACACTACCCCTGAATATTCTCGTATGGTGGAGGTAATCCGACAGCATGTGGGGGTGGATACGTTGAAGTTTAATACGATCGACGATGTATGCGAGGCCATAGGACTGCCCAAGGATCGCATCTGCACCCACTGCTTCGACAACAGCTCCTATGGAGATAAATAACAACTTTATACGATGAAGAAATACCTGCTCATCTTAGCGCTTCTGCTGCCTTTGCAGGCGCTGGCTCAGACACCAAAAGTGCCCACCGTGCTCAGTGTGGGCGAATTGCTCAACGACACCTACCGGATTGACACGGCGTGGGTCAACGACACTGCCGCCATGATGCGCTATCTCGACGAGCAGCCGCAGAACTATGTGGACCTTACCAACCTCTGCGTCTCCATCCGTACCCGTGCCCAGCAGGCTATCAACTCGATAGAGCATGATTACGAGTTCCGCGACAGCCTTATCTGGCTCGACTCGAACACTGTGCTGGCCGACTTCCCCATCTACGAATACCGACTGCGCAATCTGGCCGACCTGATGGGTCGCTTGAGTATCAAGTACAGCCGGTTGGAACAGCAGCGTATCGAGGCGGAGCGTGAAGCAGCCCGTCTGCGCGCTATTGAGGAGGCCCGCCGTCAGCAGGAAGAGCGCAACCGTCAGGCTGCCGACCTGCGGTCCAATATCGATGTGCACCACCGCGCTATCATTGCCAATTGTGACGCGGTGGGTGTCACCGACAAGAACCGCATCAAGCAGCTCAAGGACCTCTACTATTCCTACCTGATGGTGTACAACAAGTTCGACCTTTCGGAAGGCAATGCCACCGACGAGAGCATCGCACGCCTCGACCAACTCAATGCTTTCCAGAACGACCTGCTGGAGAATGTACTGGGCAACAATTCTCTTCCCAGCCAGATTGACAACTTCAAGAACGTGCTTAAGGTGCGCTGTGAGAAAGAGAATGGCGACGTGTACCGTAGTTATTCCAAGGTGTTCCGTCATACCAATGTGCCGGTGTCCTTCGCCGACATCAAGGAGTATGAGGACTATATCACCCGTCTGCGCACTGTCATCAACGTGCAGCAGCGCTATCTCCACACGCTGGAGTTGCGTGCTACCATCGCCAACGGCACTGATGCCATTGTCTCGCTCTACGGTAAGAAGTACCGTGATGCCGCCAACGCTTACCGCGATGTCTTGAAGAGCGTCGACATGCTGCCCACTTTCACCTCCAATGCCGAAAGTATCCTCTTCATCCAGCGGCTCGACGACTTTATCGCCGCCCAACAGATTTATCTGGACTTCTATCCCGTAATGGAGGATATCTCGCACCGAAGCGACACTATCCTCAGCCACAAGGAATTCCCCGATGTGGTCTCGGCTTTCCGAGATGCACAACCGTCGCTGCGTCCGCTTCCTGGATTCAAAGACCCCGACGGCTCATCAGTGTATGAGCATCAACTGCAAGAGGTTGTCGATGTACAGCAGTGCTATCTCGACATCATCGCGTTGCGTCAAACCATCGCTGTCAACGATGACACCCTCCTCAGCCGTCGCAAGGTCGACAACATCCTCGCTAACGGTTATAAGCTCCTTCGTAAGCAAACCGACCTCAGGCCTTCGTTCTCCACAGTCGAACGCGGCCGGAGTTTCATTGCCCTGCTGCAGAACCATATCGACATGCAGAACCTCTGCTTGACGACCCTGCGTAAGCTGGAGCAAATCAACGCCAACGAGAAGAAGATTAACGACAAGGACATCCCTTACCCCAACATCCGTAAGGCCTACAGTCGCATGAGCAAGGCTTATCGCGGCGTTTCTGAGATTACCAACACGGAAGATTTGCGACGCTACAACCGTCAGTGTGACAATATGCTGCTTATGCAGGAGGCCTTTTTGGAGACCCAGCGCAGCAGTGATGCCGCCGACTCGGATGCCCGCCTCAAACGCGAGAGCAACATCGAAAACATCAAGCTTGTCATCGGTCTTTAATATAAGGCCACTGGCCTTTAACAACAATCTAGATGAAACGAACCCTCTTTTTCATTGCATTGTTGTGCCTGCCGTTGATGCCGCGGGCCGAACGGGTAAGTCCACAGGTGGCCGGAGAGGTGGCTGCGCGGGTGCTTCAGCAGCGAGTGCAGCCTGCTGCCTTGCCGCAAGGACTCGATGAGATGTACCTTTATGTGGGAAGTGAAGGCTTTGTCATTGTGGCGGCTGACGACTGCGTGCGTCCAGTGCTAGCCTATGGTCATGCCGTGTGGCCTGCCGATGAGTTACCTGCTCAGATTTACGACTGGCTGAGCGATTACAACGACGAGATTGTACAGCGACGTCAGCAGAAGGTGGAGGCTTCGGAAGCCACCCGTGCCGAGTGGACGGAGCTCCTAGCAGACACCCCTAGTCCCAGTCCGCTTTACAGTGTGGTCGTCAGTCCTATGATTGCCACCACGTGGAATCAGTCGCCCTACTACAACACACTCTGCCCTTACGACAATGCCGGCGGTTACCGTTGTGTCACAGGTTGTGTCGCAACTGCCACTGCCCAGGTGATGAAATACTGGAACCATCCGGTCCAAGGCACCGGCAGCCACAGTTATGTCGACGGATCCCACGGCACCCTCAGTGCCAACTTTGGCACCACAACCTACCAGTGGAGCCAGATGCCCAACGCCCTTACCGGCGGCTCCAGTTCCAGTCAGGTCGATGCCGTCGCCACACTGATGTATCATCTCGGAGTAGCCATGGAGATGAGCTATGGTTCATCTTCGGGTGCCTCCACCGGCAGTTACGGCTCGCTTACCAGTGCCTGTGCCGAGAACTCGCTTAAGACATACTTCGGCTATTCGCACCATATACGTCACTTGGTGAAGGCGGCTCTGAACGACTCGGTCTGGTGTGCCCTGATAGACCAAGAACTGATGGCTTCACGCCCCATCATCTACTCGGGTCGTGATGCCGACGGTGGCCATAGCTTCGTGCTTGACGGCTCCGACAATGCGGGTCACTACCACTTCAACTGGGGGTGGGGCGGCTACTGCGACGGCTATTACATCATGGGTCAGCTCAACCCCTCGCCGGGCGGTATTGGTGGCAGCTACAGTTCTACCTACAACCTCAAGAACGGTGCCCTTATGGGTGTGCGTCCCGCTCCAAGCAGCCCGTCGGTCAGCTGCCCTGTCTCCGTTACCCTGACAGACAATTCTCACGGACATGCCACAGGAGGCGGTAGCCACAGCTATGGCGACACCGTGAGTATCAAAGTGAACACCGACAATGGCTACCGCTTCAGCCGTTGGTCTGACGGCTCGGTTTTCAACCCTCGTGCCATAGTGCTTGACAGTGCGTTGTCGCTTACCGCCGTTGTGGAGCCCATCAACGGTTCCGATACCGTCTACTATGCAGGCTCCTACCAAGCCACCTCCTATGGCAGCCCCTCGTCGGGCGGTTTCCACTGGGGGATGCGTCTTTCAGCTGCCGATTTGCTGTCTTTCAACTCGCTCGCTGCCGTACAGCTATATGACGACGATGCGGGCACCTATCAGCTGCGAGTCTATGCCGGTGGCAACTCAACTCCCGGTTCGCTTGTCTACCAAGAGAGTGTCACCCTCACAGGCAGCGGCACGTGGGTCACTGTGGCGCTTGACACAGCCCTCGCTGTCGACCACAGCAAGCCTTACTGGGTGACGTTCTACAGCAACGATGTTTCTTATCCCGCTGCTTCGTCCTACTATGCAGGCAATGGCAGCGGCAGCTGGTGCTCGGGCAACGACGGCACCAACTGGCATATTTTGAGTTCGAACTACAGCTTTATGGTGCGTGCCATCTTTGTATCGGCTCCGGTCTATACCGTCAGCGTCGCTGCCACCCATGGCACTGTCGCTGGTACGGGGTCCTACACAGAAGGCACGTCGGTTATGCTGACGCCCAATCCCGACGTATGTTACCGTTTTGCCGGTTGGAACGACGGAAGCTATGCCAACCCCCGTTATGTCACTGTCGATAGCGACGTCAACCTTGTGGCTTATTTTGAGCCCGATACACTTGTGTCCAATCAGGTTGTCCATGCCTGCGACAGCTACAGCTGGCACGGAGATGTGTATACTGAGAGTACCATCGACAGTCTGTCATTGACGTCGGTTCTGGGGTGCGACAGCCTCAATGTTCTGCATCTTACGATGGGGCATAGTGTCGATGTCGAGGTGTACGACACCGTGTCGGGCAGCCTGGTATGGAACAACGGCTACTATGACCAAAGCGGAGACTACTTCTATGTGGGGCAGACCGCCGACGGTTGCGACAGCACAGTCACGCTCCATCTGGTTGTTTTGCCTAGCCAGGGTATTGCCGATGCCGACGTGCAGTCGTTGCGCCTCTACCCTAATCCCGTAGGCAGTGTGCTGACGGTGAGTGGCTTGTCAAAGGCTGCGTGCTCCCATCTCGACCTGTGTCTTTACGACCTCGAAGGCCGTGAATTCACTCTCGGCCGTTCGCAACTGGAAGTGGCGGGTGACGACATGCGGCTGGACTTGTCTCAGTTACCGGCAGGCGTCTACCTGCTAGTGGTCGGCGATGCTGTCTTCAGGATAGTGAAACAGTGAAAAAATAGAGGGGCGCCTTTGAATGAGACGCCCCTTTGTTTTTGTCAGTCGTGTTGAATTACTTCTTCACGGGGATGGATTCCAGCGTGGCCAGAAGGTAGTCGTAGAACTTCTTGGCACTGGGAATGTAGCAGCGCTCATCGGGGCTGTGGGGGCTCTGCAGCGTCGGACCGAAGGAGATCATCTCCATATCGGGGTATTTGCCACCGAGCAGGCCGCATTCCAGACCGGCGTGGATGGCCATGACAGCGGGCTCTTTCTTATAGAGTTTCTTGTAGGTGGCCTTCATGGTCTTGAGGAGTTGGCTCTGCATGTTGGGCTTCCATCCGGGATAGGCACCGCTGAGTTGGCACTTGCCGCCGGCGAGTTCGGCGAGGCATACGAGGCGCTCGGCGAGGGCTTCCTTGGCAGTGTCGACAGAAGAGCGCAGAAGGGCGTAGACGACAAACTTCTTGCTGGCCGTGGTCTTGGCGATGGCCAAGTTGAGCGAGGTTTCGACAAGGCCTTCCATATCCTTGCTCATGCGGATGACGCCGTTGGGGGCTACCATCATGAGGTTGATAATCTTCTGTGTGCCCTCTTCACTGATGACGGTGGGGTTGAGGCGCACCTTTTCATATTTCATGAAGAAGTCAGGCTCGACAGAGGCAAGTTCTTTCTTAATCCAGCCGGCGACTTTGTCGAACTCTTTGAGGATGCAGTCGACATGCTCCTTGGGCATGGCGATGACTGCTTCGGCGTCGCGCGGGATAGCGTTACGCATGTTGCCGCCCTCGATGCTGATGAGACGGATGCCGCATTCTGCCACCCAGCGGAGGTGACGGAACAGGAGCTTGTTGGCGTTGGCGCGGCCGGTGTTGATTTCCATGCCGGAGTGTCCGCCCTTGAGGCCGCCGATGGTGAGCTTATAGGCCACCATGCCCTTAGGGGCTTTCTCGG
>JAEEGL016081201.1_pt1 | contig 11492 bp, 9 predicted proteins | sample 9134231 | NCBI WGS metagenome assembly JAEEGL01 (sample SAMN16246548, study PRJNA631951) | gut metagenome | biome: gut microbiome; feature: rumen; material: fiber-attached | host: Bos | place: Iran: Karaj | collected 2018-10
ATATATAACTATGTTATTAAATATAAAAAAGTCTTTATTGGTATTTTTATTGTTTTAATAGGGATTTCTTTAATAGGAACTCATAAAGTTGGAGGAATGACCTGTTCGCCACCATTTATGAAGTCTGTATATTGTGCCAAATATTGGTTTAAAGTAAAAAATAATTTGGCCAAACTTTCTTCGGATAAAGAAAACAGAGTTGAAATAACTAAAAATAATTCAGACACAGCATTTATTATTTTTATTATCGGAGAATCTGAATCTCGCCATTTTATGGGAATGTACAACCCAAAATATGACAGCACACCTTTGTGCAATAAACATATAGAATCAGGCAATATGTTTGCTTTTACAGATACTATTTCTATGAAATCTTCCACAGCACAGGTTATGACGCCATTGCTAAGTTTTATGGATAATTCAACAGAAACTACAGAATTTACGAAATTTGACCCCTTGGTAGATGTTTTTACCAAAGCAGGGTATCAGGCTTTTTGGATATCTAACCATGAAAAGATAACTAAAGATTTGTCTTATGCAACTTATATGAGCACAAGATGTAATTATTCTACATTTACTTCTAAATCATCAGGAAACGTTGAACATGTATCGAAGTTCTGTTTGAAAGACGAAGTAATTTTACCTGTTCTTGATGAATATATAAAAAAACAGGTTCCTCAAAAAAATAAAAACCTTTTCTGTATACAAATAATGGGAAGTCATATCAGATACAAAGACAGGGTTCCAGATGGTTTTGATAAATTCCAATATACTGATGTAAAAGAAGAAAAACTAAACGGTGACCAGAAAAAAACTGTGGCAGAATATTTAAACACAATTTATTACACTGACTATATCATTAATGAAATTATATCTCGCTTTGCTGCCCAAGATGCAATGATGGTTTATGTCTCAGACCACGGTGAAGAAATGTGGCAATCAGGTTTTGTTGGTCATGGCCCAACAAATGTTTCTAAATATATGATCGAAATTCCCTTTTTGATATGGGTTTCTGACAAATATAAAGAGAAACGACCAGAAAATGTTGAAAGAATAAAAGCTGCTTTAAACAAACCATTTATGACAGACAATCTTGTTCATGTAATGCTTGATTTATCAGGTATTGAAACAAAACAGTATGACCCGACTAAAAGCGTCATAAATCAATCTTTCAAACCACGAGACCGCATCGTAATCAATGGTCTGAAATACGAAGATTTGAGAAAATAATACAAAGCCTAATCAATAGCTCCAGAGAAACTACAAGATTCAAACGTTTCTAATTCCTTTTAAAAGGTGCCCCAGAAAAGTATTCTTTAAGATATAAAAATTGATATACCAATAAAAGGAAATTTAATTATAGATAATCTTATAAAACCGATGTCAATTAAAGTTGAAAATGCTCAATTAGAAGTTATAAAAAACTGATTTTTCTTGATAAAATATAAATGTGCCTAAAAGCTAAAATAGCTTTTATTATTTTTCAATAGACAAATGTTTTAATGATTATTGCAACTTATAAATCGTTAGGCCAGATTAAGTGCAATATTGCATTACTAAATCGCAATTGAATCCGAATAATCTTTGTAATTATTAATGTCATTATTATTGCATCGTAGAATCCAAAGAATATTTTGTGTTATACTTTATAAAAATAAAGTTTATATTTAGTATAATATATATTCATAATTGGAGATATTTCTTTTGGAACGAATAAACGTAACTTCGCCATTATTGCCACAATTAAAAGATTTTATTCCATATCTTGAAGATATTTGGGACAGAAAATGGATAACAAACAATGGTCATTACCATCAAAAGCTTGAAAAAGCTTTATGTGACTATCTCAAAATTGACTACATAAGCCTTTATACTAATGGTACTTTACCGCTAATTACTGCTTTACAAGCTTTGAGAATAACAGGTGAAGTTATAACTACTCCATATAGTTTTTGTGCTACAACACATTCTATTTGGTGGAATGGTATTAAACCTATTTTTGTAGATATCGATCTAAAAAATTGCAATATAGATCCTGAAAAAATTGAAGCTGCTATAACACCAAGAACAACTGCCATTATGCCTGTTCACTGTTATGGAATGCCATGCGATGTGGAAGCTATAGAAGAAATTGCTAGTAAATATGGGCTTTCTGTAATATATGATGCAGCTCATGCTTTTGGAGTTGAATATAAAGGCAAAAGTATACTTGAATATGGTGATATGTCTACTTTGAGTTTTCATGCCACAAAGGTTTATAACACTGTTGAAGGTGGAGCATTAGTTACTCATGATGCAAAAGCAAAGAAAAGAATCGATTTTTTAAAAAACTTTGGTTTTGCAGATGAAGTCACTATTGTTGCTCCAGGAATTAATGGCAAGATGGATGAAGTTCGTTCTGCTTACGGATTATTAAATTTGAAACAGGTTGATGAAGCCATCGCTTTACGCAAAAAGATTGTGGAAGCCTACTGTGATGGATTAAAAAATATATCTGGAATACGCTATCTCGACTACTCAGATAAAGCAATTAAACATAATTACGCTTATTTCCCAATTTTTATAGATGCTGAAAAATATGGGTTATCTCGTGACAAACTCTATGAAAAGCTAAAAGAACAGAACATTTATGGTCGTCGCTACTTCTACCCACTAATTAGTAATATGACCACATACAAAGGTTATGATTCTGCTCACCCAGACAACTTGCCCGTTGCAAACAAACTAGCTGACGAAGTTTTATGCCTGCCAATCTACAAAGACCTCAAGCTTTCAGAAGTCGAAGAAATTGTTTCACTTATAAAGGGTTTTAGAAAATAATCATGAAACTTGCCATAATGCAGCCATATTTTTTCCCATATATAGGCTATTTCCAACTAATAAAATCAGTTGATAAATTTATTTTTTATGATGACGTTAATTTCATAAAAAATGGTTGGATAAACAGAAATAGAATATTAATCAATGGGAAACCATCTTATTTTACAGTGACCTTAAATGGTGCTTCACCTTTTATGCTTATTAAAGACGTAAAATTTACCGACAACAGAGCAAAATTATTAAAAACTCTTGATAATACATATAGAAAAGCCCCTTATTTTAACGAAGCAATAGAAAATCTAAAACCTGTTTTTGATATAGAAACTACATATATAAATGTATTAGCTATTGAATCAGTAAAAGTAGTTTGCCAATATTTGGATATTAAAACTCATTTCGAACGAAGTAGTGAAATTTATGAAGACACAAAAGGTATGATAAAAGCTGCTAGATTAAAAGAAATATGTCATAGAAATAATGCATCTGAATATCATAATCCTATAGGTGGTACAGAACTATATTTCAAAGAAGATTTTGCAAATGCTAATATAGATTTAAAATTTATTAAAACAGACGAGATTACTTATAAACAATTTAAAAATGATTTCGTTCCCAATCTGTCTATTCTTGATTTAATTATGTTTAATTCCAAAGAACAGATAAAAGAATTTCTCGATAGATATGAACTGATATAAGTTAGAGTAATAACAAAATGAAAGAAATTGGCGGATACTTCGGATTAGAACTTAATCAAGGCAAATCTTTTCATGAAAGAGCAATAGAATTAAATACTGCACGAAATGCTTTTGAATATATTTTAAAGGCTAATAATTATTATAAAGTTTATTTGCCATATTACACATGTGAAGTAATGCTAGAACCATTAAATAAGCTTAATATTCCATATGAATTTTATCAGATAGATAAATCATTTTTTCCAATCTTTAATGAAGATATAAAAGAAAAAGAAGCTTTTGTTTATACCAATTACTGGGGAATAAACAAACATATTGTTAAAATCTTAAAAAATAGATTCGGGAATAATTTAATAGTAGATAACTCTCAAGCTTTCTTTGACAAACCTTTAGAAAATACAGATACATTCTATTCTGCACGTAAATTCTTTGGAGTAGCTGATGGAGCTTATTTATATTGCAAAAATAAAATAGATGAAGATTTTCCACAAGACGAATCTTACGAACGAATGAGTCATTTAGTCAAACGTATTGATTTATCAGCTAATCAAGGTTATAACGATTTCAAAACAAACGATGATTCATTAATAAATCAACCAATTAAAAAGATGTCCAAATTGACAAAAACAATATTGGCAAGCATTGATTATGAAAGAATTGCAGAAATTCGTAGATATAATTTTGAATTCCTCCACGAAAAATTAAAAGGCTTAAACGAATTATATTTTAAATTAGACAGTGAATCTGTTCCAATGGTCTATCCATTTCTCATAAAAAGAGATGGGTTAAAGCAGGAACTCATCAATAACAAAATTTTTGTAGCAACCTACTGGCCTATGGTCAAAGAAAAAGCCCCAACAGATTCCTTTGAACGCTATCTATATGACTACCTTCATCCTTTGCCTGTAGACCAGAGATATAGCATTTCTGACATGGCGACAATATACAAATTGATTAAAGATTATATAAAACCATGAGAAAGAACAAATACAAGATTTTCTCAACAGATATGAATTGATTTAAGGGAAACAAAATGACTAGACAAAAATTACTAATGCTGACAGCAAGAGAACATGAGATTCCTTTTATTCTTGCTGCAAGAAATATTGGCTTTTACGTAATCACTACAAATAATAGACCAGATTATTTTGGGCATAAATATGCAGACGAATATATTTATGGTGATTATAGTAAGTATGATGACATTGTTGAAATTATGCAAAAAAATCATATAGATGCAATAAGTCAGGCCTGTTCTGACGACTGTGCATTAACTGCGGCTTATGTCGGAGAGAAGCTGGGCTTAAAAGGTCATGATACATTTGAAAATGCCTGTATAATTCACCGAAAAGATAAATTTAAAGAATTCGCTAAAAAATATAATATAAAAACCCCAATATCAAACATATACAGTAAAGAACAGATTAATCAATGTCTTGACGCTCATCTGGAATACCCAGTAATTATAAAACCTAATGATTTAGCTGGTGGAATTGGGGTTAGTGTAGCACATAACAAAGAAGAATATATCGAATCAATAAAAAAGGCATTTGATAAAACTCATAGTGGAAATATTGTAGTAGAGCCCTATCTTGAAGGAACTCTGCATAGTCTGAATACTTTTATTATTAATCAGAAAGTTGTTGCCTATTGCACAGCCAATGATTACTCATACAAGAATAAATTTATGACAAATACAGGTGTAGCACCAGCAGATAACTGGGAAGAAGCTGTAAAGGAATTGATTCCTGAAACAGAAAAAGTTGCCAGAATACTAAATCTAGTTGATGGTCAGTTGCACATGCAATACATAATGAGTAGTGGTAAACCCTGGATAATAGAAATGATGCGTAGAAATATCGGCAATAACTGGATGACAATGCTAACAGATTCCATAGGCATCAATTGGCCAGAATGGGTTATCAGAGCCGAAGCCGGACTTGATTGCCATGCTATTCCACGTCAACGAATATCTCAAGGTTATTATGGCTACCATATGTTGATGTGTTCTAATAATGGAACATTTAAAGACATTGAAATAGCACCGGAATTTAAAAGATTTATTTACCAATTTGTTCAATGGAAAGAATATGGTTCTATTATAGATAGCTATCTAACAGAAAAAGTAGCCAATCTTATGTTTCATTTCAATAATGAAGATGAAAAAAATTATTATTTACCTCGTATTAATGAATTTGTGAAAGTTATCTGTGAATAAAAATGATTTCTATTATAAAACAATTTTTATACAATGCTAATTTAAACCCTCAAAAAACAGCTATATATTGTTTAAATGATTCTATTACTTATGGGAATCTAGCTACGAATGTAATCAATAAAATAAATATTTTAAAAGAGTTTTTACAAAAAGAAGATGTTTTGTGTTTTCAAATAGAAAATTCTATAGAATCAGTAGCAATATTATTAGCTTCAATTGCCTTAGGTATAACACTGGCTCCAATAAACTCTACTCTTCCTAAAAAGAAAATGTTTGAAAAAGCCAAAGCTATTAAAGCTAAATATTGCCTCCCAATTTTTTCTACCTTTACCAAATTGAATGAAGAAGAAAAAGCATTATGTTTACCACAAAGCATTTATAATAAAAATATTTCAGTTGAAACTAATACAAATAACTTTATAAAAAAAATAATTGATGAAAAACACACATCAACTTTTAATCTTTTATCAATGACCTCAGGAACAACAGGTATTCCAAAAGCCTTTATTTTAAATGAAGAATGTATATTGAATAGAATAAAAAGCCATATAGAAGCATATAACATAGATAATAAAGATATAATACTTAGTTCCACACCTTTATATCATACTTTAGCAGAAAGATTAGTATTGATAGCATTAACAACTGGTGCAACTGCAGTTATTATGCCTAATTTTACTGCCAATAGCTGGTTAAATATAATTTCTGATAAAAAAATCACTTTTACTATTGCCGATGCATCCCAACTTTCAATGATTTCACAACTTCTATCTAGCCCATTTGCCCCAGAAATAAAAAGCTTGAGATGCTTAGTTTCATCTTCCTCCATACTTGAACCACATATTAAAAGAGAATTATTAAATTCCATCAAATGTGAATTTCATGAAATATACGGGACAAGTGAAACTTCTACCGTTACAGATTTAAACCTTAGCCAAGATAATAAAAAACTTAAATCTGTAGGAAAGTCATTTTACAATTCTGAAATAAAAATATTAAATGAAGATAGAGAAGAATTAAATAAAGGTGAAATTGGTGAAATAACTTGTAAAACAAAACTAGCATTTAAAGGCTATTTAAATAAACAACAGAAACAAGAATGGTTTGCAACTGGAGATTTAGGCAGAATAGACGATGATGGTTTTCTGTATTTCTGTGGAAGAAAGCAAGACTTGATAAATATAAACGGTATAAATGTTTATCCAATAGAAATTGAAGAATGTCTTAATGATTTAGTAGGAATAAAAGAATGTTGTGCCTTTGCATATCCCGATGAACGACAATATGAAATAGTTGCTATAGCTATAGTTTTAGATGAAAACAGCAAAATAAACAAAAATGACATTAAAGATTATTGTAAAAACAATCTTGCGGATATTCAACAACCTCAAAAAATATTTTTCCTTCCTGATTTGCCAAGAAATCAAATGGGGAAAATTCAGAAAAATAAACTATTCGAAATTATTGCAAGACAATCATTAATTCAGGAACAAGAAGAGGAAGTATCGAAATGAAAGGTTTAAAACTGGTTGCTTTACCAGAAAATGGAATTAGAACTTCTTTTAAGGTTGGTTCTGTAGAAATTGGGAAAGACTTCCTTTTTATAGCTGGTCCATGCAGTGTAGAGTCAGAAGAACAAATAATGGAAGCAGCAAAACTTGCTGTTGAAGCAGGAGCAAATATTCTCAGAGGCGGTGCATTCAAACCGAGAACCTCACCCTATTCTTTTCAGGGATTAGGAAGAATTGGTTTGAAATATTTGCGTGAAGCAGGCGATTTATATAATATTCCTATAATTACAGAAGTTGTCGACACAAGAGATGTTTATTTGGTTGCTGAATATGCAGATATTGTCCAAATCGGGGCAAGAAATATGCAAAATTTTACACTTCTGACAGAAGTAGGTAAAATAGACAAGCCTGTCCTATTAAAACGAGGTATGAATGCTACTTTAGAAGAATGGCTAAACTGTGCAGAATATATTCTAAAAGGCGGAAATGAAAATGTTATGCTCTGTGAAAGAGGTATCAGAACATATGAAACATTTACCCGAAACACTCTTGATTTAAGTGCTATTACAGCATTAAAAGAACTAACACACTTACCAGTTATAGTTGATCCATCTCACGCAACAGGTAGACGTGAAATGATTAAGCCAATGAGTTTAGCGGCTACTATTGCAGGTTGTGATGGTCTAGAAATTGAAATGCATCCTAATCCCAAAGATGCTTTATCTGATGCCGACCAGCAACTAACAGGTAAACAGCTAAAAGATTTAATTAAAGATGTGAAAAGGACTGTAGATTTTAGAAATACAATAAATCTTAATTATATTAGTTAAATATGAAAAAAATAACTGTAAATATATCAAAAAAATATGATGTTGTTCTAGGATATTCATTATTAGATTCTATAGAAAATCTGATAGGGGAAATAACCTCCTTTAAAAAATCAGTAATTATTACAGATGATATAGTAAATAAATTATATGCCCCCCAACTAGAACTAAATCTTAAAAAAAATGGATTTGAAACTTACAAATATGTTTTTACTAATGGCGAAAAATCAAAAAGCATTAACACTTTGTCAGATATTTTAGAGTTTCTTGCAGAGCATAACTTTAAAAGAAATGATTTCTTAATTGCGCTTGGAGGCGGCGTTGTTGGCGATATAACAGGATTAGCAGCTTCTCTGTATATGCGTGGAATAGGCTTTGTTCAAATACCTACCACTTTATTGGCAATGGTTGATGCTTCTATTGGAGGTAAAACAGCAATTGATTTAAAGCATGGAAAAAACCTTGCAGGAGCCTTTTGGCAACCTTCTCTTGTTATATGCGATTGTGAAACAATACGTAAACTACCACAAGAATTATTGGCTGAAGGAATGGCAGAAGGAATCAAATGTGGTGCAATCAAAAAAAATGAAATTTTAAACTATGTTTTAAACAATAAAGTTAAAGAAAATTTAGAAGCAATAATAGAAGCCTGTATAAATCTTAAGCGTGATGTTGTTGAAGAAGACGAATTTGAAACAAAAGGAATAAGGCAGATTTTGAATGTAGGTCACACTGTTGCACACGCAATTGAAAAAACAAGCAATTATACTGTTTCACATGGTCTAGCAGTTGGAACAGGTTTAGTAATAGAAGCAAATATTGCTAAGCAAATTGGTATTTTGAAAGATGATACTGACAATATATTGAAAGAATGTGTAGATAAATACAATTTATATTTGAAACAGGATTACGATATAGAATCTTTTGTGAATGCTATGAAGAATGACAAAAAAAATAATGATAAAAAAATAGTATTTATGTTGCCTGAAAAAATTGGTAAATATAAAGAATATAAACTATCAGAACAAGAAACAAAAACTATTTTAAACCAAATTAAAAAGGAAAATAAATGAGTAGCGATATTGTTATAGGAATGATTGGAAATGGTCGTGCTACTGAATTACACATGAATGCTTTAAAATCTGTTCATGGTATCAATATCAGATATAAAAAAATTATGGCAAGAGATGAAGCCAAATTAATAAAAGCCAAAGAAACTTATGGATTTGAGAAAGCTTCAACAGATATAGAAGATTTAATTAAAGATCCTGATATAAATGTAATTGATATTTGCACTCCCCCATATACCCATACCGATTTTATAATAAAAGCTCTAGAACATGGAAAGAATGTTATTTGTGAAAAACCTTTAACAGGCTATTTTGGAAAAGAAAATGACATTGCACCTATCGGCAAGACAGTTTCCAAGAAAAAAATGTATGAAGAACTTATAAAGGACATTGATAGTTTAAAATCGGTTGTAGAAAGTTCAGATAAACTTTTTATGTATGCAGAGAACTTCGTTTACGCACCTGCAATTCAGCGTGCAGCAGAAATAATATCAGCCAAAAAGAGCAAAATTCTATATGTTAAAGGTGAAGAAAGTCTAAAAGGTTCTAGTTCACCAGTAGCGGGAGAATGGTGTAAAACTGGAGGAGGAACTTTTATTAGAACTGGAAGTCACCCCTTATCGGCAATTCTCTGGTTAAAACAGAAAGAAGCTGAGGCTCGAAATGAGCAAATAAAGCTGGTTAATGTTATTGCTGATATGAGTCAGGTTACCTCTTCTTTAAATGATTATGAACATCGTCACATTTCTGCAAACCCCAATGATGTAGAAGATTGCGGAACTGTTATTCTTACTTTTTCAGATAATTCAAAAGCTATAATTATAGCAACAGATACCTTATTAGGTGGCAGTAAAAACTATATTCAGCTATATTGTAATGATATCGCCATAACCTGTAATTTAACCCTTTCAAACATCATGGAAACCTATTTACTAGATGAAGACGGTATGGATAATATTCAACTTTCGGAAATGTTACCTTCTAAATTGGGCTGGAACAAGCCATTTGTTGCTGACGAAACAATGCGTGGCTATATTGGTGAAATGCAGGATTTTGCTGAATGTATTTCATTCAATAGAAAGCCTAAATCTGATTTCAAACTTGCTTATAATACGATAAAAACTATATATGCTGCTTATTGTTCAGCAGAAAAAGGGGAAAAATTTTATGTCGAATAATATAGAAATATTAAGAGATAAACTAGATAAAATATTATCTTCTTATTATTTAAAAGCAAAAAAATATCAAAATTATCCTAAAGCTGTTTTAGGAACTGGATTAACAGCAGAATTATATAGCACCAGTTTTGAATATGAAAAAATAGGACCAAATCTGTTTATTGATGATTATAAATCTATTACTACTTTTCATAATAAACCCGTTCTTAAAATGGCTCAATTTATTGAGAAAAATAAAGAAAAAAAACATTTTGTATTAGCAGCATGTTTAGGTGAAAATTCTGCTAAAAAAATGGCAGATAATTTATCTAAGAATAATTTGGAATTTATGAACGCTGATGCTTATATATTAAGTCTTCATAAAGATGAAATACTAAAAATATTCGATTGGCTACAAGACGATTTATCTAAAAAAACCTATTATTCCATTATTTTAAGAAGAATTGGTGAAACATCTGAATATGACAAATCAGAATATACCTTTTCCATAAATGACAGTTATCTTGCTTTACCAAGATTCAGACAAATTGACAATTCTGAAATAATAGTTGATGTTGGTGCTTATGTTGGTGATAGCATAGAAGCTATGATTTGGAAAAGACAAGGAAAATTCAATAGAATATATGCTTTTGAACCAGATTCTAAGAATCTTAAGGCTCTGAATAAAAGATTGAACAGGTTGTCAGAAGAATGGGGTCTTGATAAATCTAAATTTACCATAGAAGCTTGCGGAGTTGGTGAAAAATCAGATAAGATTAAGATAGCTAAGAATAAAACCAACTCATCTGATTCCAGTTTTAAAATTATTGAATCTGATGAAGAAGATTCTATTATACTTAAGATAGTTACTATAGATGACTATTTCAAAAATAAAAAAATATCTATTTTAAAAGCAGATATAGAGTCTATGGAATACAATATGCTACTTGGAGCAGAAAATGTTATTAGACGGGATAAGCCAGCCATAGCTGTTTGTATATATCACAATCCATCAGACATGTACAGAATAGCTCATTTAATAAAAAGCTACAATCCTGATTATAAATTAGATGTCAGACAGCATTATGATGCTTTACCAGAAACGGTTTTATATTGTTATTAAAGTGTTTTTATAAGCTCAAGGAGATTTAAATGAAGAAAAACCTAAAGACCGAGCAAGAAATAATGCAAAAT
>JAEEGL017172495.1_pt1 | contig 11492 bp, 11 predicted proteins | sample 9134231 | NCBI WGS metagenome assembly JAEEGL01 (sample SAMN16246548, study PRJNA631951) | gut metagenome | biome: gut microbiome; feature: rumen; material: fiber-attached | host: Bos | place: Iran: Karaj | collected 2018-10
ACCATGAACAGCATCTCCTCCACCTTTTCGTAGGTGGTGAAACGCTTGCCGCACTTGGGGCACTCGCGTCTTCTGCGGATGGCTTTCCCCTCCTCCGTGGGCCTCGAGTCTATTACCTTGGTATCCGGTTCATCACAAAACGGGCACTTCATACTGCATCTCCTGCCTTACGGCACACAACAAATAACTTCTATCCTTTAGATTTTACGCTATATGTTGTGGTTTGGCAAGAAGCAATTACGAAATGCCCGTTCGGTCATCAGATTGTTTTATTCCCCAAGTCTCAAAAATCCATGAACTTTCAGCCTGTTCGCTTGCGTAACCTTTTAATGACCGTAGTTAGGAATAATCCGATCAGCGTTCCAATAGTATTCATGATCAGATCATCTATATCACATACGCCTCGCATCAATATAAACTGGAAAACCTCAATTCCCAAAGAGAGTATAAACCCTGTCAGCACGCTTTTTTTAACATCTGCGCCTGAGATTTCTAGCATTACCCCGAAAGGAGTAAACATTGCTATATTCACCATCATCTGCAAAAGATAACGGCTTTTAGTCTTTGACCTAAACAATGAAACAAATGGTATCAGATTACAAGCGCGTTCCTGAAGCGTTCCATGGAAAAACGTAAACGCGAGCAAGGCTCCGATATAAATGGCAAGCAGAGTGATAAATATCGTTTTTCCTCGACTCAGTTTCCAAACAAAGCAAAGCAGTAAAGCAATGACGCCAAAACCACCGCCAAAAACTGCCATCTGATATAAGTAAACCATTTAATTACCTCTAGTTACAGTAAACACTGTCGTTGTTTCATAATCGTAATAGCCTTTCATTACATATAACCGCTCAGTGTTGAAAAAAAGGATGTAATAACAAAAAAAGAGGCAGAATTCATCTATTCTGTCTCTTTCTTTAATACACGATCGTGTTTTACGGTTCCTTACATACGATGCTTTCAGCTATATGCAAAATCACCGAACGATCAAGTGTTGAGGTGATAATATGTACGGTTTTTTTAGATTCATCGATTATTACCAAGTCGTTGTCCAAAACACTGTCTGTCTTTGGGAAAAAGTAGCTCTGATTACCGTTTATTGAGATCTTCTCAACAACAATATCATCACCAAGATGATCTATAAACACTAAATCTGTTGCTGACATATCGCTACAGCTATAATAAACATAGTCACCTGAATCAGCATTATAATAATCAATGTCATATTCCAAATAGAGCTCATACCGTTCTGACTCCTCATACCCATCCGGCAGCCATGACGGTTCATAGAGCGGCAAACGATAGTTGATATCATAAAACACCTTGCTCAACGTCTCTTTGCTTAGGTCGCTTTCAATATAGAATGCCAGGTCTCTTTCTGCATCATATCTGAACATTTTGCAGGTGGAACCATTCTTGATACAGTACATTTCTATACCGTGGTTCATGATAATTACTTCCGCGCTTTCGGAATCCTTAACTATTCTCTCCTTCTGTCTTTCCGTGGGCCTGCGGTATTCAAATCTGATGTACTGCCCTTCAGCATTTTTATACACATTCCGGGTATAATAACCGCTGTGATAGTTCTCGACCAACTCAAACCCGTCCGGCAGTTCTCCGGGAGTGCAGATTATGTATGCATGACCGTTCTCCGAATGGTTGAAGGTTATATCTACCAGCTTGTTATAGATGTTGATGGTCCAGTTTATTACGGTGGCTCTAACCGGCTCGTTGAAAGCCATCAGCGCACCAAATGCCAGCATCAGAACAATAAAGATGGATGCCACCATGCGCAGCGCCCGGCGTCTTTGCATCTGCCTACGGCTCGCGGCAAGTATCCTTTTGATCCGCTCGTTGTATAACTCCGAAAAGACATGTCCCGGATCGTAGTTAGGCTCATACGCACAAAGATCTCTGCAGTATGCTGCAACGGCAAGCCGTAGATCATTGTCTGTAAACTCCGCTGCACTCATAGCGAGATCTCCTCCTTAAGCATTTCCCTAAGCATATCTTTTGCCCTTTTTATCCTCTTCTGAACTGTATCCTGCTTAACGTTCTGATATTTTGCTATCTCTTTTGTGGTGTAACCTGCGAAAAAGTTCAGTATTATTGCCTCCCGCAGTTCATCCGGCAGTCTGCCGATCGCATTCTTAAGAAGATCCATGTCCTCCGCCGAAAGAGCAGACGGTGCTTCCGGAACACTGTCGTGCAGGGGCTCCGCACCGGTACGAGTTTTGCTTTTCAGTATGTTCTTCGCTTTGTTTTCCACAGCTACAAGAAGTATTGCCAGACATGCCGGGTTATTGATATCCGGTGCTGAATGGTTTTTTACCAGCGCTAAAAAAAGCTGCTGTACTGCATCCTCGGCATCTTCCCTGTTTCCGAGCAATTTAAAAGCCCGATTATACAAACGATCCTGATAGTTCCGGACAAGAAGAGTTAGGTTATCTGACTCTTTTAGGTCGTCCGAGGCCATCAACAGAATTGCCAGCATTTGGTCCTCCGTTAAGAACGTTGTAACGCTGTTCCTTATGGAGATATTATAACAAATTCAGTATCCTACATGAATCTATTATTGGTAAGATGAACTATTAGAACAGACTTGTAGATCCTCAATTTGCTTTCCAGAATTCAACGTTGGTAGCATTTATAGAAGGACTCATATAATATACGCAATGTGTTTCCTCGTGGCGCAATACTCCGGCACATCCCCACTTTGATTTAACATTGACTATTCCTCCATTTATTGAACTGATCACCCCGGAGTGTTTTAGTGTTGCTCCTGTTTTATATGTGATCCTCCTGTTTATCAATGGTGTTGTTGTGCCGGAATAACTGCCGTCTGACATATATGCTGAAGGATCAGACATCCAGTAATTTGTATATGTAGTCGAATACCAGGCATAAGCGTGACAATTGTACGAAGGTGATTCGTAGCTTATTATTGTTGCATTATAATTCGTAACAGCATCCAATGTAACTTGATGGGCTAAAGTTTGTGTCGTGTTGTGATCTGAATAAGTTAGACCTACATATACCATCACGTTTGATCCGTTAGGCGTTTGGACATATGATATTTGCCGGTTGGCTTGTCCGGCAGGAAGGTTGGCACTTTCCGCACTTTTATTCTGAAGATATACAAACAAATCGCAAACGATTAGATATTCAAAATACTCGCGTGAATCTTCACCATAGATTCCTGCCCGGTTTGTCTCATAATCACTTTTATATTTATAGAGTTCCTCTAATGCGTTATCCCTGTTAAGGAATATACCCATTGCCGGAAAATCATTTCTAAACACATCTATTCCTTCTTTAGGTGTATCGAAATAGTATATATTTGAAATGAACGGACACTTTAACAAAGAAAGTAGTAACGCATTTGTGGAATGAGTGGCTGCGTACTCTTCCGGTATATTAGAGATGTCCCATCTTTCTTGCACTTCCAGGTTTTCCCATTCAGGATCACTCGGAGTGATTCTGTATTCATACAAGTCAGTGTTTTTTTCGCGTGATTGTTCTTTATTATCCATTGCGTAACAAGTTGCTGTGAACATGCCGATAAAAAGGATGACCGTCATAACTAAAGATACTGGCCCAATAAGTCTTTTTTTTATTCGTTTCATTGTTTATCCTCCTTTACCTTGTTTCCTCTAGTAATCATTTTGTTGTTTCACAATATATAACCGCGCAAACCGTCAAAAAAGGACGGCTTTGCAATAATTCTTCTATGTTTTGTGATATAATATCTCGGCTGCTCTGCAGCGCAGGAGGCGAAGCATGCGTTACTGACGATCCTTATGACCGTAAACAGCAAATGAACAGTTACAGATCATAAGGAGAAACACAATGACAAAAGAAGAAATGGCGGCTCAGATAAGCCGCAGAAGAATATTCGGAATAATATCGCACCCGGACGCCGGAAAGACAACGCTTACGGAGAAACTGCTTCTCCACGGCGGCGCCATCCGCGAGGCCGGTACCGTTAAAGCGCGCAAGAACGCCAAGTTCGCGACGTCGGACTGGATGGAGATAGAAAAGCAGAGAGGCATTTCTGTAACAAGCTCCGTGATGCAGTTCGAGTACGCCGGCAAGGTGATCTCCATAATGGATACGCCGGGCCACAACGACTTCGGCGAGGACACCTACCGCATACTCACCTCCGTGGACAGCGCCGTAATGGTTATCGACGCGGCCAAGGGCATAGAAGCGCAGACCAAGAAACTGTTCGCGGTCTGCAAGATGCGCGGCATACCCATCTTCACTTTCATGAACAAGCTGGACCGCGAGGCCAGGGACTTCCTGGAGCTTCTTTCGGAGCTGGAAGAGATACTCGGCATGCCCGCGGCGGCGGTCACCTGGCCCATAGGCTGCGGCCTCAACTTCCAGGGCATATACAACATACTTAAGAACGAGGTCTACCTCTACAGGGAGAAGACCACGCTTCAGCTCGGCCCGGACGGAGTGTTCGGCCCGGAGCTGGAGGACATCATAACCATAAACAACCTGCGCGCCCTGCGCGACCAGATAGAGCTTCTGGAAGGCGCCGGATACCCGGTGGATCCGGAGGCCATATCCGCGGGCGAGCTTACACCCGTGTTCTTCGGATCCGCGTTGGCGGACTTCGGAGTTACGGCTTTCCTGGAACACTTCCTGGAGATGTCCCCTGCTCCCGGACCCAGAAAGCTTGCGGACGGCGGCGAAGTGGATCCGCTAGATCCTGCGTTCTCCGGCTTCGTGTTCAAGATACAGGCCAACATGAACCCTGCCCACAGGGACAGGCTGGCGTTCTTCCGCATATGCTCCGGCACCTACACGCACGGCATGACGGTAACGCTTTCCCGCACAGGCAAGCCCATAAAGCTTTCGCAGTCAACGCAGCTTATGGCAAACGAAAGGGAGAACGTGCAGACCGCCATCACCGGAGACATAATAGGCATCTACGACACGGGAAACTTCCAGATAGGAGACACGCTCTGCACCACCAAGGAGCCCATATTCTTCGAGCCTCTGCCAACTTTCCCGCCGGAGCTGTTCGCCAAGGTGTCCGCGAAGGACAGCATGAAGGCCAAGCAGTTCAACAAGGGCGTGGAGCAGCTTGCTCAGGAAGGCGCCATACAGGTATATCACAACGAGTACAACGAGGTGGTGATCGGTGCCGTTGGACAGCTGCAGTTCGAGGTGTTCAAGTACCGCATAGAGAACGAGTACAACGCTCCGCTGCGCATGGACGAGCTGGATTACAGCGTAGCGCAGTGGATAAAGGATACGGACATGGAGACCGTTAAGCGCTGCCTGGACAGCCGCACCATGCTGGTGTTCGACCGCTTCGACAGACCCCTGCTGCTGTTCCCCAACCAGTTTACGCTCAACTTCTACCGCGAACGCTTCCCGGACGTTAAGCTGGTAGACGCCACGGAGATATGAACCATACTGCCACCGGGCAGCATAACAAATAGCTTGTAATGTCCGGAGATCTGCCGGACAAACGACACGGAACCATGGACGGATACATCGTGGGCGCAGGCGGCGCCAACTTCGACATCCATATAAGGACGACCGATGCTCCGGTGCTGCGGGACTCCAATCCCGGGCATCTGCGCACCTCCGCGGGCGGAGTGTGCCGCAACATAATGGAGAACCTGGCCCGTCAGGGGGACGAATGCGTTCTCCTGTCCGCAGTGGGATCGGACCACTTCGGAGACGCTGTGCTGGCTGCCTGCACGGAGGCGGGAATGGATGTTTCGCGCGTGCTGCGCAGCGATAAGACTCCCACTTCCGCATACATAGACATACTGGACGACGGCGGCGACATGTACCTTGCCGCCAACGACATGAGGCTGGTGGCCGAGATCCCCGCGGAATATTTTAAGAATAACGCAGAGCTGATCGGCGGAGCTGCCGCCGTGGTGATAGACGCGAACCTTAGCGGGGACCAACTGACCGCCATATTCGAAGCTGCAGACAGCGTACCCGTGTTCGCGGATCCCGTATCCGCGGCAAAGTGCGGCGTGCTGAAGCCGTTCCTGAGCAAACTGACGCTTATAAAGCCTAACCGCATGGAGCTGGAAGCGCTTTCCGGCCTGCCCTGCGGCACGGACGAAGAGATAGCAAACGCAGCGGAAGAACTGCTTCGGCAAGGTGTAAAACAGGTAGTGGTATCGCTGGGAGAACGCGGCTGCTGGAGCTTCGGCAGAGGCGCGTCCCTTATCCGCGGCATAGACTGCGACCTTCCGGTCGTAAACGCTTCCGGCGCGGGCGACGCATTCATGGCAGGGCTGGTCCACAGCTACCTTAACGGTGCGGACAAGGAGACGATGCTCCACTACGCCTTGGCCTGCGGACGCATAGCCACCCTCTCCGAGGACACCATCAATTATTGCTTAACGGAGGAGTACGTGTTCAGATTCATGGACAAGTACCCGGTAAAATAACGCGGACATTCAGACGTAACGTTTTTAGACGTGACGTACTTACAGTTAGACGTAACATAGATCAACAAGGACGAAACAATGAACGCAGAAAAGTATCTGGACATCAAGCCGGAAGTAGCGAAAGCGCTTAAGAAAGGCCAGCCCGTTGTGGCGTTGGAGAGCACCATACTCAGCCACGGCATGCCCTTCCCGGAGAACCTGGGATTCGCGGCGCAGGTGGAGGACGTCATCCGTCAGGAAGGCGCCGTTCCGGCGACCATGGCACTCATAGACGGCCGCATCAAAGTAGGTCTGGACGAGGAATCGCTGAGGGTGATGTGCGAGGCTAAGAACGTCGGCAAGGTAAGCCGCAGGGATTTCGCGGTATACCTGGCTGAAAAGAAGACCGGAGCCACCACCGTCGCCTCCACTATGATGTGCGCGGCGGCCGCAGGCATTAAAATATTCGCGACCGGCGGAATAGGCGGCGTACACAGAGGCGGCGAGGTGTCCATGGACATCTCCGCGGACCTTCAGGAGCTGGGCAACACCCCGGTGGCAGTCGTCTGCGCGGGAGCCAAGCAGATACTGGACATAGGCCGCACCCTGGAGTACCTGGAGACCATGGGCGTTCCGGTGATCGGCAACGGCACGGACGAGTTCCCGGCTTTCTACTGCAGGAACAGCGGTCACAAGCTAGACCTTGCTGCCAAGGACGAAGCCGAGATCGCAAGGATAATCAAGACCTCCGCGGACCTTGGACTTAAGGGCGGCATACTCATCGGAAACCCCTGCCCCGAGGAGTACGCCAAGGACTTCAACGAGATGGAAGTAGTCATCCGTCAGGCGATGGCGATGGCCGACGCCAAAGGAATACACGGTAAGGCGCTTACTCCCTTCCTGCTTGCTACGATAGTGGAGCTGACCGGCGGCGAATCCCTTAAGACCAACATCCAGCTGGCTCTCAACAACGCCCGCTGCGCAGCTAAGATAGCCGTAGAGCTTTCGAAACTGTAGCACAGCCGCGCTGCCCGATCGGGTGCGGAAAGATCCCGACCGGAGGGAAACAATAACGGAAATTCAAAAGGACCGCAGATCTTCGCGGTCCTTTGTTGTTTCTGTTTTATATCCTTACTCCAGCGCCTGAGCAAGGTCGGCGATCAGGTCTTCCTTGTCTTCCAGTCCGCAGGATATGCGTACCAGACCTGCCGGGATGCCTGCCGCGGCAAGCTGTTCGTCGGTCATCTGACGGTGGGTGGAAGTCGCCGGGTTGAGGCAGCAGGTGCGCGCGTCCGCCACGTGGGTCTCTATCGCCGCAAGCTTAAGCTTCTTCATGAAGGCCTCCGCCGCCGCGCGGCCGCCCTTGATCTCGAAGGACACTACTCCGCATCCGCCGTTTCCCATGTACTTCTGCGCTCTCTCGTAGTAGGGGTCGCTCTTAAGGCCCGGATAATGAACGGCTTTCACCGCGGGGTGCTTCTCCAGGAACTCCGCTACTGCCTGACCGTTCTCGACGTGCTTTGGCATGCGGACATGCAGGGACTCCAGTCCCAGGTTAAGATAGAACGCGTGCTGCGGGGACTGTATGCATCCGAAGTCCCTCATAAGCTGGCTCGTGGCCTTGGTAATGAAGGCTCCGGCGTTGCCGAACTTCTCCGCGTAGACTATGCCGTGGTAGGACTCGTCCGGAGTGCAAAGCCCGGGGAACTTGTCCGCGTGGGCCATCCAGTCGAACCTGCCGGAATCAACTATTGCCCCGCCTACCGCTGTGCCGTGGCCGTCCATGTACTTGGTGGTGGAATGCGTAACGATGTCCGCGCCCCACTCTATCGGCCTGCAGTTGACCGGCGTGGGGAAGGTATTATCCACGATAAGAGGAACGCCGTGATCGTGCGCTGCCTTGGCGAACTTCTCTATGTCCAGAACTGTAAGCGCCGGGTTGGCTATGGCCTCGCCGAACACCGCGCGGGTGTTGTCCCTGAACGCCGCGTTAAGCTCTTCTTCCGTGCAGTCCGGAGACACGAAGGTGGACTCTATGCCCATCTTCGCCATGGTGACGGAGATCAGGTTGAACGTGCCGCCGTATATGGAGGACGACGCTACTATGTGGCTGCCGGCTTCGCAGATGTTGAACAGCGCAAAGAAATTCGCCGCCTGTCCGGAGCTGGTAAGCATGGCCGCCGTGCCGCCCTCGAGCGCGGCTATCTTAGCCGCGACGTAGTCGTTGGTGGGGTTCTGGAGCCTGGTGTAGAAGTAACCGCTGGCCTCCAGGTCGAAGAGCTTTCCCATGTCCTCCGACGTGTCGTATTTAAACGTTGTTGACTGTATTATAGGTATCTGGCGGGGCTCGCCGTTTGCCGGCGTGTAACCTGCCTGAACGCATTTTGTACCGATCTTCTGATCCTTCATGATCTGCCTCCTTAAAGACTGAACTTATCAGTAATTATACTAAACTTAAGCGGGCGAATAAAGAAGCAATTTGCGCCGCTTTTTCATATTCGCCGCAAATGCCGTTCTCCGCGTGATATAATGGATAAAAGAGGTGGCAGACATGAGAAACGATCACAAGATAACACAACGCCACGCCCTTCTGGACGAAAACGGACATCTTATCGAGCCGGGCTACACCAAGGGCCTTCTTATGGATTACGACCGCTCTAAGATAAAGGGCGGAGCCATGCGGATCAAGGAGTGGGACTACTATCTGATAACCACGCGCGACTACGCGGTGGCGCTTACGATAGACGACAACTCCTACATGGGTCTGGACAGCATATCGCTGCTGGACTTCGAAAAGCGTTGGGAGCACACCAGCAGCCCCATGGGAATACTTACCCGGGGCAAAAAGAACTTCCCCGCAGGCTCCGACAAGGGCGACGTTAAGACCTCCGGAAAAGGCTACAGCATAAGCTTCGAGCATCGCGGAGACCACAGGCTGCTGCGCTTCCACATGGACGATTTCTGCGGCGGCAACCCGATAGACGGCGAACTGCGCCTGGAGAACCCAGAGCAGGAATCCATGGTGATAGTAACGCCCTTCGCTGAAAAGAAGACGGCCTTCTACTACAACCAGAAGATCAACTGCCTTAAGGCCTCCGGCAAGGTGGAGTTCGCGGGAAGGATCTACGATTTCGACCGTCCGGACGCTTACGGCGTGCTGGATTGGGGCCGCGGAGTCTGGACCTACAATAACACGTGGTACTGGGGCAGCGCCTCGGGAGCTGTGGAAATGCCTGCGGACAGCGCCGGAGCGGCTGACAACGGCGGAAAGACCTTAAGCGTGCCCTTCGGATGGAACATAGGCTACGGTTTCGGAGATACGGCCGCCGCGTCGGAGAACATGCTGTTCTGCGGCGGCAAGGCCCATAAGCTTTCAGAGGTTACGTTCAACATACCGCAGAAAGACGGCAAAGACGACTACATGAGCCCCTGGACCTTTACGTCCGACGACGGACGCTTCGAGATGGACTTTAAACCTATACTGGACCGCGCTGCATGCACGGACTTCAAGATACTTTGCTCCGATCAGCATCAGGTGTTCGGGCTTTACAGTGGCAAAGCAGTGCTGGACGACGGGACGGTAATAGAAGTTAAGGATTTCCTGGGATTCGCCGAAAAAGTGCACAATAAGTGGTGACGACGGACTTTTCGTATCTAACTCTCTCAAATGGTTTTCATAACATAAAAAGGACCACTGCTAGTGGTCCTTTTTTTCTATGGTGGTCTGTGAGGGACTCGAACCCGCGGCATCATGGTTGTGACCCATGCGCTCTACCAGCTGAGCTAACAGACCTTACTGCGAGCGAAATAAAGTATAGCAGTTTGCGCCGCGGATTTCAAGAAGAATTAAGCGCTACATGTCCCCTATCTTGTACAGCTCCCAGCGTATGTCGCGGCCTACGTATTTAAGGTCGTAGCGTATCTGCCTGCGGCCCACCATGCTCAGGCAGGTGTAGGTTATGCTGTTGCCGGAACCGGCTCTGTCCACGGCAAGATCCACGATGCGGTCCACCTTGATCACAGTCTCCTTTCCGTCCCGGTCCGTGTACCTGAAACGTACAGGCTCCGGCATTTCGCCGCATCTGAAAACTGCTATCATATCCACGGTGCACCTAACGGCTTTCACGGCAAGCATCTCCCCAGGTTCTGAGAGGGCCCAGGGCCAACGGCCTCAGGGTCCTCCCTGCACTTATATTCTATCCCCGCCGTACTCAAAAATCAAGAACATTTGTTCTTTTTTGTTCACGAAAAACGACCGTCGATACGCACCGCCGGCCGCTCTCCGTTCCCTCAGGAACCATGCTTTTCAGTCGTTTGCCCCTTTCGCAAAACTCCTCTTATCTTCCCAGCAGGCCCTTTCTCTTCTTATAATCCTTCCTTACTTCCTCAAGGGCTTCTTCGTCTATGCTTCCGCAGCAGCGCAGGCTGCTCATTGCTCCGCTCACGGCCGAATAGTTGGTGCTGATGCCAAAGGCGTCGTTGATGAAAGTCGCGGAACGCTCCGGCCTTATACCCATCCTGCCGGCAACGCTTACGGCGTCCATGTTGGCGCCCAGGAACAGGAACTCCCAGCCGTACTTTTCGCTCTGGCGCTCTATCATCTGCTTCACCTGAGCGTAGGTGTACTCCCTGCTGGCGTTCTCCATGCCGTCAGTCGTGATCACGAACAGAGTCTTGCCGGGAACATCCTCCGGCCTTGCATACTTGTGGACGTTGCCTATGTGGTGTATCGCCCTGCCGACCGCGTCCAGAAGCGCCGTGCATCCGCGCACGTAGTACTCCTTTTCCGTAAGCTTTTCGATCCTGCCAATGGGAACCCTGTCATGCACCACTTCGTGCTTGTCATCGAAGAGCACCGTGGACCAGAGCACGTCGCCGTCTTCTTTCTTCTGCTTCTCCAGCGTGGCGTTGAAACCGCCTATCGTGTCCGCCTCCAGGCCGGACATGGAACCGCTCCTGTCCAGAATGAATACTACCTCGCAAAGATCCTTGTTTGCCATTTCCTTTACCTCCTTGAATCTCTCCGCGCGTACGCGCTTTTATTCTTACGGTCTAAGGATAGCAAATGAAAAAGAGCGC
>JAEEGL017285030.1_pt1 | contig 11492 bp, 10 predicted proteins | sample 9134231 | NCBI WGS metagenome assembly JAEEGL01 (sample SAMN16246548, study PRJNA631951) | gut metagenome | biome: gut microbiome; feature: rumen; material: fiber-attached | host: Bos | place: Iran: Karaj | collected 2018-10
CTCTTAAACATAATATGGATGAATTAGAAAAGAATTTATTAAAAGAATGTTTCTCTATTCCGGAAGATAAAACATATTATTTTTATATTCCAAGAGTAATTGAAATTTTTTCAAAAAAAGATGCAGATGATATGGATTATTTTGAAGAAGATGAAAGAGTGGCACTATTTGATGGTGATACCGATACTCAAGTAATAATTGATAAACTTAATAATAATGAATATCCAAAAGTATTAGATTTCCTAAAAAGATATGAAGGCCTTTTAGAATTCTTAAAACCATATCAAGAATTCTATGATGAAGAAAAGAAAAAAGAAGAAGAAATTAAAGAAAAATATTATAAACAATTAGTAGAAGAATTTAAATATTTAATACCTCAAGCTGATCTAGATTATTTTGAAAAGTTTGGTTTTCCTTCGGGTATAATGTATCCTTATTTTGGATATAATGTATCATTTTCTGATAATTGTTTTGATGAAGATAGTGAAAGAGAATTAAATGATCCTAATGGCTTTGAATGGAGAATGGATAATATTAAAAAAGATCGTATTAAATTTTTAGAGCAAAAAGGATTTAACTTAAAAGATCGCGAAGAATTTAAATTAAATGAACCTACATATGAAGATTATTTAAATGATCCTGAATGCAGAAAAGCAATAGAAGAAGCAAAAGAAATATTTGCTAGAATTAAAAAAAGAAAACAAGAATTAAATAGAGAGTGTATTATTGAAACTGTTACTAGTTCAAAAGATTATCAAAAATTAAGAGCACAAATAGATCAAAAAGGATATGTTGATAAAGATGACCCATTAGGTCCATTTGTATATTGTTCAAGCATATCATGTTGTTCAGAAAACTATGTATTTGATGGACAAAATTATACATTTACTCCACTAGTATTAATAAACTTAGGAATGGGTGAATTAGATATAACTCTTATTCATGAATTAAATCATGCTTTTGAAAATCATACTTTACAGATTAATGAAAAAGGATGCTCTACTCTATGTGGTTGGGAATATCAAGGTTCTGAATTTAAAGATCATCAAGAAATAACTCAACTTGAGTACAAAGGAATAACAAGAAGTCATGAATTAATGAGTGAATATATTAATGATAGAATTGCTCAAGAAATAACAGATTTAATGCATAATAGTAATCATCATATTTATGAAGAAAAAAGAAAAACCAATTTCACATCAAGTTATATGTCTATGAAAGTTCTTTTAGAACCATTCTATCAAGAATTTAAAAGTATAATTATTAAAAGTAGATCACATGGTAATATTAGTCATATATATGAAATGCTAGGACAAGAAAACTTTGAAGCATTAAATGATTTAACTAATTATTATTATGATACATTTGGTTTTGGTTTATTTGCAATGGAACCAGTAGTAGACTACTTAGATAAAAAAGATACAGAAGGTGCTCGTAAGGTAGCAGAGTTTGTAGAAAAAAGAAATGAAATACTTGTTAAAATGAGAGAACACTTACAAAATAAGCAAGTAGTAAGACAATAAAAAAGAGAAATTTTATTTCTCTTTTTATTTACAATTTTTGACCAGTATTAAAATCAATTACATCTCCATTACCCCTATTTGGTTCCTCATATCCAAATAATTCTTTTTGCATTATTTTTTTAACTTCATTTATTAATATTCTAGTACTAAGATTATTTAATTCATTTTTAATATAGTTTTCATCATAACTAGAGTAATAATCTTCTATTTCTTTGCCAACAATATCAAAATATTCTTCAAGTTTTTTAGTTATTCCAAGTTCCATTGCAGCAAAGTACATTAATGCGTCTTCATCAAAATTAGATTCACTTTGATGTTCTTCAACATAGTCATGAACACTTTCATACATTTGTAAATATTTGGCTTTCTCTTCCTTATTATAATATCTATCCCAACTCTTAATAGCTCTTTTAATATCTTTATTTAAACTTTCAAGTAAATTAGTACGAACTGCTAAATATGAAGCTAAACTACTATCATATCTACTAACTAAATTTATCATATATGTAATACCTGCATTACTTGCTTCTTCAGCACTCTTGAAATCATTATGAAGTTCATCTTCAAGATTTAATCCATAAAAATCAAACATTTCTTCAACTAATTCACATGCATAATATTTAAGTACTTCTTCATCTTCAATTTCATCAAAAAGAAGCATAAATCCAAGACCTATATGTTCATTTGGATGCTCTTCATTATAAGCAGCTATAGAACATAATTCTGTAATTAGAGCAGATTTAAACATTAATCTATATTTTATAAATTCAGCAGTATTCTCATCCTTATCAAGAATCTTGCACATATGAACTATAACACCATTTCTTAGTTTTTCATCTTCAGTATTTTCTAAAAAATATGTAGCAACTTCATCTATAAACTTTGCTTCATTACTAAATTTAATAAGTAGAAAAACCACAAAATTATAATCTTTCTTTAAATCATCTGATATAAAACTATACATTTTACTATCATTAGTTGCCATAAAAACAAATTTCATAAAATCAGAATTGTTTTCAAGTTCATCAATGTCATAACCTTCAATATCTTCACCATTAATATACTTTTGAACAATATCATAATTAAATGCCATATATTTCACCTACTCTAAAAAAATTATATCATATTAAAAATATTATTGCCATCTTTTGATATGTTTTAATATTTGGCCTTTACTACAAGATAATCCAGTATTATATGACGTATCACTCATTATTATTTGATTATTTAATGTTTTACCACTATATAAATAATTATTAACATCATTAATAGTTTCCAATGATACTTCTATTGATTTTCTCCATAAATCATCAAACGACATACAATAAGATTCATCAGTTTCAGGATTAGTCCATATTTCTCTTCCAGTATTCAAAAATGGAAGTGCTCTTTTAATATCTCTTCTATATATTATATCCCCTATTCTACCAATTTTAGTTATTGGTTCTATTATACCAAGCATATTATGTCTACCTAGAACATCAAATAAATATATCAAAAAATAACCAATATTATATTTAATACTTTCATTTTTAGTTTTAAATATTTCACTATATAATTTATCTATTAATCTGAGTAATTTTTTATCAGTTATTTGATGATATGTAATTGGTTCTATTTCATATCTTCCTTCAACATAATCATCAATCCACATTTCAACTAAACCATGAGTTTGAAATACTGTTTCACTCTTAATTCCTTCAGTCATATAGTATATAAAAGGATGCATCACAGAATCCAATACTAAATGATCAATTTGTCCATACAAAAAAGCCATTACTTGTTCATTATCAAGTAATTTATTTCTTTTAATATATCTAATCATTTTAATAAAATATTCTCTTACTTTATTAGCATGCTGATATTCAAATATTTTATTATCTGATACCATTAAAGCATCAGGTCCAACACAAAATGTTTTCATATCATTTTTATCAATATCAACATGTTTTTTAATATCTGGGATAATTATCCCACCATGTATAGAATGTGTCTTATAGCTTGGCATACATTTTCCCTCTTTTTTGCACAACGTACAAATTATAGCATATTTTACTAAAAAGAAAAAGAAATATATTTACACTAAGTTCTACACTAACATTTGTTTTTTAAATAAATATATTGTATAATCAACTTAGAAATAAAGGAGTGTAAAAATGAAATATATTTTAAGAACCTTAGACGAAAATATTAAGCAATCTACTAATATTGAAGATTTAAATAATGCTTGTATTTATTACAAAACAATGAAATCTTATTTAGAAGCAATGCCTGAAGCACAAACAAAAAATCAAGAATTTTTTGATTTATTAGTTAAACAATGCTATCAAGCAGAAGAAAGTCCAACTGATGAACCACTTACTCCAGAAAGAATTCAAGCAGATACACAATTTGTAAGTAGAAATATTTCAGAATATTATGGATTAATGCTAAATATTTTAAGAGGAAGAGAAAACAATCCAACAAGATAATAAAAAAACTTATGTAAATCATAAGTTTTTTATTTGTTTTTATAATTCTCTTCAATATAATCAAGTTTCTCTTTTGGACACTTAAAATGTTCAAAATCAATTTCATAATACTCTTCAGGTAATACAGTAATACACTTTAAATATTCAATGTTTTCTTCATATTTAGAATCTATAAAATGTATTGTTCTAAGTGGCATTTTGATATCACACTTTAAAGCTACATCAGCTTCCCATTTAGAATTAATAACTTTAGCATGAATAGATGCTTTACAATAATCCTTTTTATTATATTGAAGTAATATATCTTTTGGTGCTCCTCTATAATAACCACTAACTATATGTTCATCATATAGCCAAGCTTCCTTACCCTCATTACTACCATTAGGATAAACTATACTTAAATATATTTCAGCTTCTTTTTTTACATCATTTCTAATTTCATTTATTCTATTTATTTCTTTTTCTAATCTATTTTTATAACTAAAATAAAATACAACACTTATAACTAATAATAAAACTATAATTGAACTTATAATTAATTTGAATTTATTCTTCATAAAATCACCACCTAAATTATAGCACAAAAAAATGTCTCTGTCAGGAGACATTATTTTTTTATGGTTGATCTAACATTTATTACTTTCTGACAAAAATAATAAATAATTCCTTAAGAACCATATCGACGTCTATACATTAAATATAGATGATCATATATGGTACCGTTAGATACCAATCATTAATTATTTTTAGATAATTAATCATAGATAATAAATTATTATTTAATTAACATATTATAAATCCCGTTATTATTAGTAACAAAACATATAATATAGATAATATAATTAATATTTTAAATATAATTAAATATATATTATAAATATTAATATATTAGATTGATTAATTAATATAATATAAATTATCTAAATATTATATACTTACATCTATCTCTAATGTAATCTCATAATATCATATATTTTTTTAATAATCAATACCAAAATGTTAAGTTTACAAACATTTACACTTAATGCAGTCTTAATGATCTTATAGCTTCCCTTTTTCTAGCTATTTCTTCTTCTTTTTCCATTCCGTTTTGAATATAATTATCTGTAAATGCTTCAACACCAATATTAGATTTACTATCTAAATAATCACCACAAAGTTTTAACTCTAATGCTTTATATCTAAGTTCAAACTCTTTTTTAAGTACAGGTGTATCATCAAAACCTATATCAGCATGTTCAGCATTATAAAACTTTTTAAGCATACCTATTGTTTCATCCCTGTAATTATCAAGAGCTAACCAATCCTTTAAACCTAACTTAGCGTGTTTTCTTAGAAACATTAATGTTTTAAAATTATACTCTGTCATACAAAAACCTCCTAACTATTATTTTCTAATGCTTCAATTCTTTCTTTTTCTTTTATAGCTGCTTCTATTATAGAAGCATCTTTACCTTCCGCTAATAAACCATCTCTTGTTTTAATTAAAACAGACTTGTCTATAGCAATAAGCACTTCATTAAGCGCACTTAAATCAAACTTAAAATTATTATTCATAAAAATCGCTCCATTTACATAATTATTATATCATAAATAAAAAAGAGATGAAAATCTCTTTTTAAAATCCATAATAACTTGGAAATTCACTCTTTGGTATATGACAAGAGCCCTTATATGGTCTATATGAACTATCAGATGTACACCATATTCCTTTATTATTATAAACGCCATCCATGTTATATACACTGTATTTTATTTTTTGACCATTTACTACTTGATTTTGTAAGAATGAATAAGTATAAGTTTTTATTTGTACTCCATATCCACCGATTGATTCAGCTACTGTATAAGATTTGCCGGCTTTATCATTAGATATAATTAACATAATATGTTCATTAGCATCAATTACATCTCCAGGACGTCCATCACCGAAATTACTATATCTATCTCCATACTTATTATTAATAGCTCCCTCATATCCAAATCCTCTAATTAGAGATATACCAGCTTGTTTCATACACCAGTTAACAAAGTTTCTACAATCAAGTCCAGATAAAACATATTTTTCATTGTGATATGTTACTGTTCCCCAAGAAGGATTTAATCCCCAAGTATTTCCTCTATGATACATTCCACCTAATTGATATGGAATATGATAATTAGAAGCATTTAATTGTGCTACTGTAGTTCTAGCAACATTAACTACTGCTTCTCTAGTGTAAAGTCCTTTAGATTTAGCAGAGGCTGCTATTGCTGCATTAACTGCATTAATATTAACAAAATCCTTAATAGGTTTTGGATCAGGTTTACTTAATTGAGTTGAATCGCCTGGGGTTTTTGGAGTTGTAGGACTAGTCGGATCACTTGGTGCTTCCTCTTTTACAGTTAAACCCACACTATCTTTTCCAAACATCCAATAAACTATATCAGATACTTTATCATTATTTTCATCAAGAATCATTCCCTTTTCAATAACAGAGCCATGATCAGCATCCTTAAGAACTCTATAGTTCCCTGCTTTATTAATCCATTCAAAGAAGTCCCCTGTTGCTGTATCAGGTTCCCCAAAACCTTTAACAGGTTTATGAGAAAAATAATTTTTAGCAATCTCAGAATCCTTAGATGGATATATTACTCCTTCTCCACCACTAAAAATAACTAATTTATTAAAATAATCTTTTGAATATCTTTTATACATTTCATATGATACTTGAGTAACACCACGTCCACCTAAAGAGTGTCCCATAAGAATAATTCTACTAGTATCAATATTATATATTTCCCTAGCAGATTCAATCATTGCTTTAATACTCTCAATATTCTTTACATCCTTAGGATCTTCAGTTGCCCAAATTCCAGCTGCTTGAGGAGCAATCATAATTGCTGGAATTGGTTCAAGTCCAGTTTTATCCCACTTAGTTACAACTTTCAAATAACTCCTATTTAGCATTTCAGGTAAAGTAATATTATAAGATAACTCACCTGAACCATGAAGCCATATTATTAAAGGAAGAGATGCTCCATTTAAATCATTAACATCCTCTGGTCCCCATAATGCATATGGTAACACATTAGCATAATATTTATTAGCGGGTCCTTTTCCAGAATAATATATCATCCATTTAAATCTAGAAAAATTAACCTTAGCATATTTACTAACTCCACTTAAATCTTCATCCTTTTCTTTAAGTTGTGCTTTCAAAGCATCAAGTCTTATAGTAAACATTTTTTTAGAGTTTTCATCCTTAATAAATATTAAATAATTAGATGCATTATTAAAATCATTTCTATCTAAACTCTCTTCAGCTTTAGATAATAATTCTTCCATTTTATCATCATATGCTTTTTTAACAGTTTCACTTGATACATCTGCTATACAATTTGTATATTCAGAATCCCCCATAGTATTAATAGCAATTATTCTAACTAATGTAGGTATAAAAAATATAAGTATAGAAGCAACTACTCTTTTAACCACTAAACCTTTAGCTTTATTTAAAGCATCTTCATCAGAATCCCTAGTTGCTTTCATAAAATCAATTGATAATGACAAAAGAAGTAATATTGGTACAACAATTCTAATAATTGTTATAACAATATTAACAATTCTCATTACTTCTAATACATTGGGTTGATCACAAACTCCTGCTATCATATTTCACCTTTTCTATTAATATTATAAATCATTTTCATTTGTTCTTCTATAATTTCTACCACGATCCTTTGAATCAACAATATAATACTTACTAATATCATTAGGATCCACATATACATCCACACTTTCAATTATATGATTAGATGTTTTAACCTTCTGTTTAAATGTAGTAAGGCCATTACTTGGTAAATTAATTTCCACTTTAACTTTATGAGTATATTCACCTTCTTGAGCAACATTCTTTACAGAACGAAAAGGAATATCTTTATATACCTCAGGTGCATTTTTTTCAAAATAACTAATTATTCTATATTCTCTTAAACCATCTAAAAATTGTCTAATAATAACAGATGCCATTAAAATGAAAAAACCAAGCATCGCAATTACTGAAATAACACCAATATTATTACCACCAAAAAATGAAGTCCCATCTTCTGCTTCTATTGAATATAAAGAACAATTTCCCTTTTTATCATAATAGATTTTAGTTCTTGAAGACTTAAATGAATCTTCACTATTAATATTTGTTTTAATATTACAATCAATACTCTTATTACCATAATAATGAATATAACATTCTTCATTATTACAATTAATAGTTTGCTCAGTTGAAATATAGCTATGTAAATATATTTTAGTACCTCTAATTAGTCCATTATAAAATTGCATAAATATGAATATTAATACACTGAATGGTACTATTAAAAATATCATACGAAACAAATTAACTTTCTTATCCATTTTCATTTTCTTCACCTACTATAAAAATTATAACATAAAGATAATAAAAAAGATTCCAATTAATTTGGAATCTTATTATTTATCTTCATATTTAACTAAAACTTCTCTAGGTTTACTTCCTTTAGCTGGACCAACTATACCTCTTTCTTCGAACAAATCTATAATACGTGCAGCTCTATTATATCCAATTGAAAACTTTCTTTGAATAATTGATGCACTTGTTTGACCAGTTTTAATTGCATCATCTAATATTTCATTATATAGAATATCTTCTGTTTCATCTACAGTTTTAGTTTGTTTTTCTTCATTATCATTTATAAATGGATTTTTCTCTTTTACAAAATCAACTACTCTTTTTATTTCTTCTTCTGAGATATATGGAGCTTGTAAATGTAATAATTCATTTTCACCTGATATACGACATAACATATCGCCATTTCCAAATAAATTCTCAGCACCAATAGTATCTAATATGACTCTTGAATCTACACCTGTTGCAACATCAAATGATATACGATTTTGTAAATTCATTTTCATACTATTACTAATAATGTCAGTTGATGGTCTTTGAGTAGAAACTATCAAATGTATACCAACTGATTTAGCAAATTGAGATAGTCTTATAATTGACTCTTCAATCTCCTTAGGAGCAACTACCATTAAATCAGCCAGTTCATTAATAACAACTATTGTATGAGGCATTTTACTTAAATTACAATTTGGATTCTTTTTTAATTCTTTTTCTACAAATGTATTATAATCATCAATAGTCTTTACACCTATATTTTTAAATGTCTCATATCTATCATCCATAGTTACAACTAATCTTTGTAAAGATTTACATGCTTTTAATGGGTCTGTTATAATAGGCATTAATAAATGAGGGATATCATTAAAATCACTAAAATCTACTCTCTTAGGATCAATAATAACTAATTTCATTTCTTCAGGAGACATTTTTAATAAGATAGTAATAATAATATTATATAAAAAAGTATTTTTGCCACTACTATGTCTACCTGCTATTAACATATTTTCAAAATTATCTAATTTTATATATTTAGTATTATTATAAAAATCTCTACCTAATACAATAATCTTTTTATTACTAGGTATATCTTTTAACATTTGTCTAAGTCCAATTGGTGTAAATACACTATTTTTAACTTCAATTCCAATATATGGTTTGCCTGGAATAGGATTTATCATTTTAACTTCTTTAGTTCCTAAAGCAAGTTTTAAATCATTTTCCAGATTCATAACTTTTCCTACTCTAGTATTACCTATTAATTCAATTTCATATACACATACTTGAGAACTAATATCTACACTACATACATTAGCTGAAACTTTAAACTCTTTAAAAGTATTATTAATATTCTTAACCCTTTTAAGTATTTCTTCATCATTCATATCTTTTTGAGGATATAATTCAAGTAAATCTTTAGATGGTTTTACATATTTCTTTACTTCATGAGATACTTCTTTAACTTTTTTAATTTCTTCTACTTTAATAGGTTTTAAATCATTTATATTATCAATAGTTACTTTTTTAATTTCTTCCTTAGGTTCTTCTTCCTTTACAATAAGTTTATTATTAATTTCTTTCTTTTTTCTTATCTCTTTTATTTTTTCTTTTAAAACCAAATTATAAATTAAACAACATACAATAGCTATACTTAATATATTAATAACACTTTGTTTCATATTACTCTCCTACTCTATATATTATAGCATAACTATTTAAATATTTTTTTTAAAATGATAAAATAATTATATTAATAGGTGATTTTATGGTTAAAGATAAAATTATTGGTGATAAAGGTAAAGTATTACTAAATGGTAAGGTTTATTACTATAAACGTAATGATGCTTATGTAGAAATACTTGGTGAAAGAATAGCTGATTTCTTTAATCTTCATCATGCTTGTTATACTCCTATTACATATAATGGATTAAATTATTATTTAAGTGAAGACTTAAATAGTAAAGGTGAATTTAAAACAGGATTTGATATTGGATTTGAATCATATGATTTTAATAAATTATTAGAACTAGTACAAAGAAGATTTAATGATAATAGTATTATAAATGATTTATATAAAATGTATTTTATGGATTTAATGATACTTAATATAGATAGAAATAGTGATAATTATGGTTTTCTAACAAATCAAGATAAAACCACTTTATATATTTTAGATCATGGAAGTTGTTTTTTAGATTACACTTGTCTACTTACAAGTATTCAAAATAAACCAGATAAAAGTAGTCTATTAGAAATAGACCATATATTAAGAAACTTTGATAATGAACACTATAATATGTTTTTAGAAATGTATAAATCACTAGACTTAGATACATTAAAAAAATTAATACAAGAATCAGAAAGTATTATAGAAAGAGAATTACCATTTAAAGATCATTATTTAGATAGATATGAATCATTAAGAGAAAGAACTTTAACAAGAAGTAGAATATTAAGAAAATAAAAAAGTATATCATTTGATATACTTTTTATTTCTTTAATACTTTTGCTCTTTCAACAAGTTTTAGCATACTACCATTTTGAATCATACCATCAATAGCGCCTTCAACAATTCTCTCAATATTAAATACTCTTAATATTAAATATGATACTCTTCCAATATCCAAATTATCCAAATCATATTCTTTCCAATCTTCATCAAAAAATTCAGGATAATTATCAATATTATAATACTTTTCTTCAATATAATTGTTACTTACTAAATACTTAGGTATATAAAATACCCTACTATCATAACTTAGTCCACCAATATAATATATTTTTTGTCCATCTTCCCTTATTGTATAACTTGGATCTGGAGTAATATATTCTGCTTTCTTATATTCATTTTTTAAATAATTAATTATTTCATCAATTGATCCAAATTCTCTTTTTTCTTCTTTTACTTCTTTTTTATTCATTTCTTCTTGCTGTTTAAGTGCTTCTATATATTCACGTTCTGAATAAGCACATAACAAAACATCTACATCATAATCAAGATTATCAATAACAAAACTATTATATGCTTTAATACAATATTTAGTTGAAATAGCAACTGGATTTTCCAAAGAACC
>JAEEGL017314905.1_pt1 | contig 11492 bp, 5 predicted proteins | sample 9134231 | NCBI WGS metagenome assembly JAEEGL01 (sample SAMN16246548, study PRJNA631951) | gut metagenome | biome: gut microbiome; feature: rumen; material: fiber-attached | host: Bos | place: Iran: Karaj | collected 2018-10
CCTGCACTGCGACGGCCGGCTCTCCGACGAGAGCTACCAGATCTTCAAGGGCCTCATGCCCGCCATCGCCAACACGATCATCAACCAGATGAACAACGTCCTGGAGAACTACGGCTGACATGCAGAGGAGGCAGGCAGATCAGATCGGCCTGAGCGCCGGATTCTTCCGCCCGCAGCTGCGGAAGAAATACTCCGTGTGGGCATACGACGGCGGGGAAGTCATACAGGTATACCCGGAGCCCCGGCCCTGCACGCACGAGATCTGGTTCCAGTTCGACGACTTCAGCAAGTTCTACTGGACGCTGATGGAATCCAAATGCATCGACGAGGTGCGCGGCGTGGCATTCTACAACCCGTCGAAGACGCACCGCTTCATGCTCGAATACATGCTCACCGCGACCAACCTCCCGGAAATCGACCTCGCCGACCGCGAGCGCGACGGCCGGCTCTCCGAACGCCAGCGCAGGAAGATCTACCGCGTCCATCCCCGCATCTACCGGATGCTCTTCGAGCAGATCCAGATCATCCCGGACGCCCTCTCCAAGGAGGAGCACAAGGTCCTCGAGAAGCAGTGCTCGAACCTCTTCGGCAACGGCAACGCCGTCAACGACGCCCACCCGTGGCTGTCGAACTACCTGAACCTCATATCGTTCTGGGAGAAGTTCGGGCTCAACTACTTCGACCTGCTCCGCCTGCCGCAGGAGACCTTCAACCAGCTCAGGACCGTCATGCAGATGGAAATCACCTACAAGAACAAATCCACCGGCGCGCCGCCGCCGTCTCACGCCAAGCCGCCGATGATGCCAAGAAGGAGATAGCACGCCATGGCAGGGACATCCAACTTAAACAGCACCAACGACCAGCCCACCCTCGACCACGACGGCACCTCGGCGATCGACAACTTCGTCATCGGATACGGGGCGTGGGTGGCGGTGTCCACGCCGTCAAGGAAATCCTATCACGACTTCAGCGAAAAGAGCACCACCGGCTCCCCGCCGGCCGTCGTCGGCGACAACGCCATCATCGCGCAGGTGAATTCCGCAAGCATCACCCGGTCGCTGCAGATCCCGACCCAGAATTCGTACTACCTGCCGTTCGATCGGCAAAGCGCCGCCAGGGCGCCGGCGCAGTCGCAGATCCGGCTGGGATACGGGATCTATTCCTACAACGGCGAAATATCCTTCGAATTCACCAAGGGGATGCTGCGCTTCCTCTCCAACAACGTAAACAATGGCGGCCGCAGCATGCTGGGAGAATCATTCGACCGCAACGCGATCTTCGACGTGCAGTTCTTCGACGGGAAGCGGACGTGCTCCATCTACAACTGCGTATGGAACTCCATATCCATCAACGCCCAGCCGAATTCGCTCGTCACCGGCTCCATCTCGTTCCAGAGCAACAACGGCTACCACAGCAACCTGTTCCTCTACAACGACAACGTCCTTCCGAACTACCGCTTCGACGACAGCGACCTGAACATACCGTACTGGGAGACCGGCGCGGACGAATTCGAGACCTTCTCGATTTCGTTCGACCGGAACGTCTCGCCCGTATATCTCAACAACGACCTCAAGTGCCCGTCATACCTCCGGGCGGGGATGATCACGTCGTCGATGAACGTCACCACCATCGACCACCATTCCGGCTGGCACAGCGGCCACGTCGGAAACGGCGCGCCCGGCGACATCACCGTCAAGCTCGGGGACTCGAAGAAGTTCACCCTGAAGGCCGCCGCGATGACCAGCCAGCAAATCGGCCTGCCGTCCATGAGCGACGTGCAGTCGAAGCAGTATTCCTGGTCGTCGATGCAGGTCGACCCCAGGGACCCGCCGTTCATCATATCGTCATAGCAGGAGATAGACGATGCTGCCACAGTCGTATATCCGGCTGTAGCCGTTCCTGGCCATGTTCTCCGACTCGGAGCATTCCGGATCGAAATTGCCCGCGAAACGGCGCTTCAGCCTGTGCTTCTGGCACTCGTAGCGGGAGAGCTTCTCGTTCCCCTTCACGTACCAGTAGTTCGGCGCGGAAAAGCCCGCCCGGGCGAATCCCAGAGATTCATATAGTTTTCCCCGCGAATACCGCCGGTCGGCATATGATACGATCGAACCAGGATGCGACTTCCGGAAATGCGAAAGCAATTTCCCGGCGCCGCCGATCACCTGCATCCCCAGCTTCGAAGCGAACCGGACGAGCTCCCAGTCATATTTCCTGCTGAATCTGGGCCTGCCGAAGGTCATCACGGCAACCAGTTCTTCTTCAAAATACAGCCCGTACCTGATTCCGGCATTGTCCGCGCCCTGAAGATGATTCTCTTCAAGAAAAGCATTGGACTCCTGCGCCGGCAATTCCCTCACCTGGCATTTCCTCGCATAAATTTTCCGGTCATATATTCCAAGCGCCGACTTGATACGATCCTCGACGATTCTTCTCCTGTCATGCCACTCATCCTCGAAGACGTGCAGCAGGAAGATGCGCTTCTTCTCGCATTCAATAGTCTTTTTCAGATGATATTTCGAATCCTTTCCGACGGCATCGCTATGCCAATACAGTCCATCAAACTCAATGGCCAGATTCCGTTCAGGAAGCCATAAATCAAGTTCCAGCGGGGCAATCATCTCACGATCATTTTTCTTAACCTCTCCATCATAAATCCCCTGTACAAATTCAACCAATTCGTCCTGCTGAAAAGAACCGCCTACTTCTCTCCACGGATAGCACTCCAAGCATCTTGGCATCAAACCATCCTTTCCCAATCCGGTAGAATATACGCCGTCTTGTTTAAATATGCTCCCGCACTTCTTGCATCTCCACCAGTATCTATAGCATCGGTCAAAACCATGATAGTCCTCTCTTGGCGTAAGCAGTTCCACGTCGTCCGGCCATTTATCAAGCAATTTCCGATAAGACTGATCCAAATATTGTTCTATCACCTTCCGCTTCACCAAGTCGTTTTTCATAGGATGATTGACGCCATATCGCATCAAGCTGGTCAACTGACCCTTTTTGCGAACTTCAGGGCAAGCCAACGCACCCCTTCCTCCATACCGATCCATCATCGTCTTTTCGCGCTTTTTCCGGACATCCATGTTTGAAGATGCGTTTTCACATCCATATTTGACAAGATTTGTCTGTTTTATACGTTCCTTGATACCGCTGTTGGACAGCACGCATCTTGCCCCATATTTTTCCAAATTCGTCTGCATCTGCTTGCCGCGCACCAGGGAAGACCGCTGGGCACATCTCGACGAACAATAATGGTGGTCCATAAACGCCTGTGCATATGAGAGGTACCTTCCGCAGGTGGCGCATCGCCGCCCTTCATACAAACGCATCTTCGCAAATAAAAACGCCTCCTTCTTGTCCCGAATCCAGTCACAGACGAAAGCCAGCATCCCCAGATACCGGTTCACCTCCTCGTCACGGCTCAACAGCAGATACAGCCCGGCCCCCTTTGAATCATGGCTGGCGAAATCATCAATCGCCTTCTCGACACGGGCGGAAGGACGGTTGTGATTCGCCCGAAACGCAGTCAGCTCCTCCGGACTGGCCGTGAAGCCATCAATGCAATACAGCCGCTCGTTCTTTTTTCGAGACGCCATTTGCTCCGCGATCCTTTGCGGATCCCTGGACTTGCATCCGCCGGAACAATAGACGCTCCCGCGAAGCACCGAGCGAGCGCTCAATTCCTTTCCGCAGGTCCGACAAAACTGCCTGCGCACAACCCCCCTCGAGATCAGCCTCAACGCGGTGCTTATATCCTGGAACCACGGCTCCTTCTCGATCAACGCGACAAGCCATTCCCTGACGCCCGGATTCTCGGAGAAAAACGCGGACAACGCCCATGGCATGCCGATAAACTTCTTCCTTTCCAGCGCATATTCCCTGATCTTGCCAATCCACTTGTCGTCGTCCATTGTCACATCTCCGCGGTAACGGCGCCATTTTTTGGCGCCCCGCATATAATATGGCTTCAGAACAGGAAATATACCCCGCTAAATTCTGCGGAGCTCAATTTTCTTCCGCGGGTCACGTTGATGAACTGCGTCCCCTCGGCGTTGGTGGCGATGGACCAGAAGATCCGGATGAACACCTTGTCCTTCGGTGCGAGCGTGCCGAACGTGCAGGCCTGGCTGCTCCTGGCCTTGATGGCGTTGGCCAGCGACGCCTTGCTGTCGTTGCCAGTCTTGAGCGACTCGTAGTTCCGGTTGAATTTCGCGCCGGTGCGGTTGACCGTCTCTCCGACGCTTCCCTCCTGGATGTCCCACGGCCGGTTCTCGTCCAGAACGGCGTCCACCACGTCCTGTCCGCTGACATATCCCCTCGCCAGGAACTGCAGCGTCCCGCTGTTGAGGGTGTTGGTGCCTTCATTAACCACCTTGACGTCCACATACGCCCAATTAGTGTAACTGGGCGAAGGCACGAGCGTGGCGTTCCCGTAGAAATACAGGTCGCCGTATCCGTCCGAGGTGAGCCGGTAGAAGGTGTGGTGGTAGTAGCTGGCCAGCATCCTTCCGAACGGCACGCTTTCCTCGTTGTTGAACACCAGCACGCCGGTGTCCTTCTGCAAGGAATAGCCGGTGCTGATTTTGCCGGAATACGAATTCTGCGCCGGGTTGTATATCGTCGAGGCGTTTTGCTCGGTCCCGTTCGTCATCACCACGACGGTCGGCGTCAGGTAGTCCACGAAGTCGTCATGCGAGAACGCGAATTCAAGTATCTTCCCGTGCGGAGAGAAATACGACTCCGGCCTGACGTCCGGCGGCGTTTCGACTTCGCCGATCTCCAGCGCCGGCATGGCCGTGAACGTCCCCAGCAGCGGATACGGCACCGGCGCCTCGAAGACGATTTCGCCTTTCTCGGGATTGATGTTCGCCCATGTCGCATAGTACTGGTACACCGCCGCGATGTTCATCGGGCTAGTCCATGGCTCGCTGGAATTAATCGGCGCGACATGCACCCAGAATTCGCCGGTGCCGTTGTCGACATCGTAGTTCCTGTATGAGATGCTGTGCCTGGGGCCGGCCTTGAGCTTGAATCCGGAGGCATTCCCGCCGTTGTCCGTGTACGGTATGAGGCACAGCCTGGTCACGCCGTCGATGATCGGCGTGATGAATCCGTTGCCCTTCTCGGTAAGATTCCCGACGACGGAGCTGCCGGTCATGACGAATTTCTTGTCCTCCGTTGACCGGTAGCTGCCCTTCAGGATGAACAGCTGCGCCAGCTTCGAGGAGTTCTTGATGGTCATCCCGTCCGGCTGCAACGCCTCCGGATCAGACGCGTCGTAAACCACGAGCATGTCGCCGGAGGCCGGCGCGCCGACATTCGCCGGAAGGGTCGCCACCCCGCCGTCGAAGTCAAAATACTCGAATTCCAGCTGGATGTCCGGCCAGCCGGTGTTGTCAATCACCCAATACACCACCGGCATCCCGTTGGCGGCGTTGTTGACCATCGAGTCGTACTGAATATCCTCGTTCCAGAACTCCTGGATGAACCGTCCTTCCTCATCCACGGCCAGGCCGGTCTGGTCGTCGTTCAGCTTGAAGTAGTCGCCGGCGGCGGTGCCGTCATGGTTTATCGCGGCGGCAAAGGCCGCGTTCTCGTCGACAGTGCCGTCCGCGTTCAGCGCCGGCGCATGCCTGGCCGGCCACCAGATCTCGTTCCACGCGCGGACATAGGAGCCGTCGATCGTGGTCGCCCCCGGGATCGGGATGGCGTCCGTGCCGGCGATCCTGAACAGCTGGTGCGAGTAGCTCGAGCCCTCCTCCAGCAGCTGCTGGTGGGCAGTTCGGTTGAGCTGCCTCATGAAGGCGATCCGAGCGACCGCCGAGCCGGTGTTCCCGGCGCTGTCCGTTACCTCCAACTGCAGCATAATGGACGAAAGGTTGTTGCTGTCGAAGAACCCGTTCTCGTTGGTCCTAACCTTCAGCGCATATGAGGTCTCGACGTTGGTGTCGATCTCCACGCCGGACGGCGGCGAAACCAGGTAATGACTTTCGCTTTCCTTGATCGCCCAGGTCATCGGCAGCCTGGATTCCGCGGTGATTTTCGCCACGATGTATTCGCACGGGACCATCCCGCGATCCGTCTTCCGGTAGCCGGCGTACCCGAGCGTCCCGTCGGGGCCGGTCAGAACGAACGAGATTCCCGCGGGGCCGGTCTGCTCAATGGTCATCAGGACCCGGACAATGTCGGTGTAGTTCCGGTATTTGTCAAAGACGCGCAGCTTCACCGTCCTGTTCTCGCCCTGGCTCGACTTGGCGATCTCGTACGTGATCTCGGCATCCTCCGGACTCTCTCCACCATGGGAGATAGAAATCTGATCACCCGTCCAATATTGCTTCAGCGCATCGGCCGGATTATTCTCCACGTTGTACTTGTCCGAATACGCCTTCATCGTAGGTGTACCGACATCCGGACTCCCCTCATAAACGCACCAGTAATACCTCGCGTCGCTCGGAGAATTGGAATTGTTGCGCGCCTGGATGAAATAGTCGCCATCCTTCTTCACATACACGCGGTCCCATCCGGTCGACTTCTTGTCCTTCTTCAGGTACGTGCCGGCCAGCGACTCGCCATTTTTAGCATCCATCTTACTGATCACCACCCGGTCATACTGCTCGTCGCCGAGCATGGAGCCGCCGAAAGGAATCCGAATCACGCCGTTTTCAGCGGAAAAATACTTTATTCCACTTGCATAGCTGAAATCGTCACCAACCTCATCCGGATCCGGATCGACAACGGCGCTGTCGTCATATGCGACGGGAATGTCATTATCTCGAACGCTTATTGCCGCGACAGCGCACACCGCCGGAGAAAAGCATCTGGAATATGAAGAATCCGCGGCGATTTCGCCAAACCTGGCCGACACCATCCCGTCAGTCTGGTTGGTGTATTTGGCAATCGAATCGGACTTCACCGCGCCAAAGCCGTCCGGATAATAGACCATCTCCTTTTCGACGACATTTTTCACCAAAGTCATTGCACCGGCCGCATCAAATGCCGCTAGGCCGAAGGAATAGTTCCCGTCCAGGAACCGCTTATCGTCATCCGCCGTTTCGCCGATTGCCGAAGCGATGCCGGCGGCCGGAAAACGCACGGTGTCCGAACCGCCCGCGGTGCCGGAGAGAAATCCCGCAGCAGACACCGCAGCGGCAAATCCATTGTCGTGCACCGCGAATCGCACACGGCTGGTCATCGCATCCAAGACGTCGCTTGTCACCTCCACGGAGAGGATTTCTCCGGCGCCGTCGGAAAAGTCCACCGCACTTCCGTCCAGCGCGCCAGACGCCAGAACCTTGTCGCCGGTGAACATGCTGCCGGCCAAATCCGTGTATTCGCTGGCGGAGACGCCGCTGGAATAGGCCACCTTGCCGGATTCGACGCACTTGCAATACACCTTTCCTTCCACAGGATCATTGGAGCTGTCGTAAGCACCATATGAAAATCCATTTTCTGTCCGAAGATAGCATCCGCTTCCCGCCAGTTCCGGAGCAATGCCGGAAGTCGGCACCACGATCCGCCTGCCGCATTCTTCACCGGTCAGAAGATAGTAAATCCAACTGTCGTCGCCGTCCTTTATACCTTCGACCACGTAGTTCTCGCACAGCCGGCGGGAAATCACCGCCGACACGACGGCGGAATCGCCAGGCTCCGGCGCCACCCCCACGGAATCCATCGCCGACAGCATCAGCCCGCCGGCATATCCGTCGACGCCAAGCGCGCAGCTCGACGACGCGCTGTCATATGCGTAGGAAACAGCCCCGTCGACAATCTCCGCCGCGCCGGCCACGACGCAGGCGCTGGAAAACTCAACCGACTGGCTGTCCACATGTCCAGAAATCTCGACATAGGCGCTCTCCGGCATGACAGCCGCGTCGAATGCGGCATAAAGCATCCCGTCAGCGCCGGAACCAATCATCGCGGAAGCGGAAGAAGACGAGCCATTTGCGGAATACGTCAATGTCATCTGCTTATCCGCAACCGATGAATCACCGGCTGCGACAATTTCCGCGAATTCGACCGCCGCCTTTCCAGACAGAGAATTAAAGTATGACCGTGAAATCTTGATGCCCATGGCTATTCGCTATGCTCCATGCGATAGACTGAAAATTCATACGAGGCGACAGTAGTGCCAGATGCCGAATCACGATAGATTCCGACCAGCTCCACCACGATGTCGTAGTCGCCGGCCGAATGCTTCGCACTCGGCATTTCAAAATCGTTGACGTCATCCAGCTGAAAGAAATCCCCCTTCAACAACAGCGATTTTGATGACTCTTCGCCAAATTTGACGGACAGCTCCTTGCCATTCCGATTCAACTGCACGAAAATCTCCACCTCATCGCCTTCCTCATCCGCCTTGACCAACAGTTGACACTCGCTATACAGAACGTTTCCTTCAACCAGGAAATAACACGCCCGGTCGCCATCAAGCGTACACTTGTACGCGTCTCCTTCAGAAGAATTCAGCGCGATCGACTCCACCCTCTTCAGATGCTCCAGATCGCCAGTGCTGTTCGACTTCAGCTGCGGCATCATCACGTTGCCGGCCTCGAACATCCTCCGGAGCGTGTCGTTCGCGCCGATTGTCCAGCGCCTGCCGGCCGCATCGCCGTAGGCGTCATACTCCAGCAGGCGGTATTTCGCCCCGCCCTGCACGGTGTAGTTCGACATCCTGCCGCGCACCACCGAATAGATCCCGTCATAATGCGCCACGTTATACCAGACCTTCCGATGGTATTTCTTCAGCTTTTTGCCTTTTTCGGAAATGCCGTCCGGCCCGTCGATCCACTCAAGCGCATTATTCAGGTTGATGGTGGTACCACCGTCATTCAGAACATTCTTGTTCTCCTGATACGAGAAATTAAGGATGTCAAGATAGTCGGTCTGGGTGAGCGGCTCGCTGAACTGCACCGCACCCTCCGGATACATCGCATGCCAGCCGTCCTGCTGGTAGCACGGGAACCACCCGCCAGTCGGGTCCGCCTCCGAATCCGTGCCGGGCTTGACGCCCTGGTAGTCCTTGAACCCGTAGAAGACATCGAGATCGTTGTTCAGATGCCCCTTCAGCCAATTCGGATACGACGACACGAAGAGATCGGTCGTCTTCACCTTCTCGTAGCATGGCACACGATATCCGACAATCGCAGAATCGCCATCATTCATGCTGGCAACATTAGGATTAACAGACGTCGTCTCATAGAACACAACCAGGAAATCGTGCATGGATGAAGACCATCCATGCACTGTCAAAGTCTCCTCTCCAATTTCATAAGAGACATCATTTGGATTTTCGCCATCAAAATAATCTATTTTTTTACCATCCACATAAACATTCAGATAACGCCTGTTTGATGACCAGCCTATGCTTGCGGTTCCAATGCCGACAGTCAGCTGCTTCATTCCAGAAAAGTTTGGCATATAACCACGGCCTGATTCCACCGCAAGAATCTCTTTCCGCAGCCAAACATGATTCATTGACGAATCAAACCGGTCTTTAATTTCATCTGGCACCGACAATGCGCCAGTATTGTACGACAGCTCATCGAAACGGGTTTTGCCGGACGATTCATGTTCAGCCAAGACAGGATCGTAGTTCTGGTAGTCGTAATCGAAATCGAAAAGCACGCCGAGGTCGTCGTCGTGGAAGTTGTACATCAAATACAGTTCCGGCGGCTTCTTGCAATCCGAATAGAAAGACTGGACGCACGAACAGGAATACTTCATCGTCATCTTTTCAGGATCATGCTCATCAGGCACAAAAGCAAGCTGCATGGTCGCCTGCAATTCGGTCAGCGGCTTGAATATCAGTTTCTCCGTGCCCGACGCCTTCACCAGCTCGAAAAGAACCGGCTTCATCAAGCCGTCCGCGAAGACGCCGGTGCCGGACATCGTGAAGTCGCACGAGCCATCCTCCGCCACCGACTGCTTCATGATCCTCATCGGCATCGCCTTCCTGGCGAACATGTAGTTCCCTTCATAGTACTGCGGGCATCGCGCAAGATTGGTCGACAGGCCGTCGATGGGCCCGACGGAGGCTCCGCCGGTCGCCGGATGCCGCATGCTCCGGCCGTCGATTTCGCCATTGTAGATGTTGCCGAATGCCACTCCGCAATTGGCGGCGTTAGACTCTAGTGTTGAAAAGGCATGTGGAGTTACATCAGAACCTCTTGTTACATGTAAATCATCATAAGTGCGATTAAACATCTCTTCATACGGGACATACTCCGCTTCAATGTAACTGTAATCAAAACCATCTGAAGAAGAGCTACCGATGCTCGTAGTCGTCCATAGCGCTCCGATCTTGAACGAGATGAAATCGACCATGTGGACTTCGATGCTTGTTGCATCGATGCCGTTCGAGATGAAAAACGACAGATCCTCGGATTCGACAATGTCATTTTCGCTTATGGCAATCGACGTGTCAGTCGTTTTCTCTCCGTTCAGCCATATCGCCACGCCGGAACCGTTGGAAAATGATCCGTCACTTGGCGCATCATAACGATACAATTTCTTCTGCGTCACCTCATAATCCCAGACATGGCGCGGCAGTTCCTCCGCATTATTAGGTGCACTTCCGACCTTCAAGTGGAGATTGCCCTTTCCAAGCACCCATCCGTCGCAGACGCACGGCACGGTGGACAGCGCGCCGGTCGTCGAACTCTCGTCCTTGTTCAACGACAGCACGACGGGACGAACGCTCGATCCGCGATAGACCATCCGGGCGTCTCCGCGCGCACGGATGCCGACCATCGGCTCGGGGCCTTCCGAAATGCGGAACCGCTTCGAGAAAATCGGAAGCAGCTCGTCATTGGACAGCGACCGGATGTCGTTGTCTGACGACTCGGAATACCCCGGATCCAGTCGGTATGCTTTCAGTTTTGGAATTGACATGGCTGATGAAGAATGAAGATGGTCGTTAAATCGAATCTGTACGCGATATTATACCTCATCGCAATCATCCGCCGAACTGCCACGGATAGCGCTCCTTCGCATAGATGATGAGCTGCGGGATCTGATAGCAGATGGTGGTCTTTCCGCTCGGGGCGCTCTCCGGCGCGGCCGTGACGATGATGAACCCCTGGCTGATGCCGCCCGTGCGCTCGCGGTACCACTGCGAGCCGACGGACTCGGCCGGGGCCTGGACGACGTATTCGCCGGACAGCACCTGGTTCGGCGCGCCGGTGAACGTCACCGTCGTCGTGCAGGAGCGGTCGCAGTTCTCCGCGTGGTCCCCGAAGAGGTTGACGAACGCCTGGTCGTTGTCGAATTCCTTCGCCAGCTCCTTGCCGGTGAAGACCGGCTTGATGAATTCGCCGGAGTTGAACTTCTGCCGGACATTCGCCGCCGTCCTGGAGCCGGAAGCGGTATCGACGTCCAGCCCGGCCGGCTCGTTGTTATAGCAGAACCACTCGATCTTCGACTTCTCAGTCACGTTCCCCAGGCTGTCAACCAGCGCGCAGGACTTTCCGTTGTCCGGCAGCGAACCC
>JAEEGL010014483.1_pt1 | contig 11491 bp, 8 predicted proteins | sample 9134231 | NCBI WGS metagenome assembly JAEEGL01 (sample SAMN16246548, study PRJNA631951) | gut metagenome | biome: gut microbiome; feature: rumen; material: fiber-attached | host: Bos | place: Iran: Karaj | collected 2018-10
CGCGGATATAGTTTCCGGTAAGCCCCCTGGCATATGAACCGTCGGTCTCCTCCGTGAGTATCAAGCACTCCCTGCCTATCCAGCGGGAGCAGAAAGCTTCGTGCAGTTCGGAAGCCAGCCGCAGCGCCTCTTCGGTGCGGCGGCGCACCGCATGCCCATCCTGCTGCGGCATCGCGGCGGCGTCTGTGCCGGATCGCGGCGAATAGGGGAAGACATGCACTTTGCCAAACTTCTGCCCGCGCACGAACTCAAGGCTGCGGGAAAAAGCCTTTTCGTCTTCCGAGGGAAAGCCGACCATAAGATCTGTGCTTATATGAAGCTCATCTCCCAGTATCGCACGGGCCTGTTCGGCTGTCCTTGCGAAGCCGGCCGCGCGGTAGCCGCGCCTCATCGAAGCAAGCACGCCGTCGTCACCGGACTGCAGCGGCATATGCAGATGTCTGCAGAATGCTTCGCAGTCAGCAAGCTCATGTAGCAGAGCATCTGTCACAGCAAAAGGTTCTATCGAGCCGAAGCGGATACGCTTTATGCCGGGCAGCGACGCTATTTTCCTGACAAGCAGAGGGAGCTCCCGGTACAGCCCTAAATGTACGCCGGTCAGCACTATCTCCGGGCATCCGCCTTCTGTTATGCGGCGCGCTTCGGCGACCGCGTCCTCTATCGGGCGTGATACAGGTCTTCCGCGCACGGAGGGGACTATGCAGTAGGAGCAGCAGTGAGCGCATCCGTCCTGGACCTTCAGGAACGCGCGCGTATGCAGACGCGGTCTGTCCAGCGACAGCGCGTCCCATTCCGTATTGTTTTTAAGATCGCAGCTTTTGATGAGTGAGGGGCCGCTGCCGACGAGATTTTTTTCTATCAGCTCAGGCAACATATGCTTAAGGCGGTTCCCGACGACTATGTCGGCGCCGAGCAAAGCGCGTTCTTCTTCCGTCATCTTCTGGGCGTAGCAGCCGCATACGGCTATCAGCGCATCGGGATGTTCGCGGCGCGCCCTTCTTATCAGCTTGCGGCATTTGCTGTCTGCCGTTGCAGTCACCGTGCAGCTGACTATCACTATCACATCGGGAAGGGCTTTGCGGCGGACGGCGCCTGCCGTTTCAAGCGCCGCTGCTATCGCTTCGCCTTCATACTGGTTTGTGCGGCAGCCCTGTACGTATATGGAAAATTTAACGCCGTTTAATATCCCCATCTCCCGGCGTGCCGAAGCAGGCCGTCTGCGCCCCGTTTCTTAAATATTCCTTACCCTGGCGAGGGCCGCGAAAACTTCTTTCATCGGTCCCTCAAGCAGACTCTGGCGCTCTTCAAATATCTTTTTGTAGATCTCTGCGCTCTTCGGGTCCGTTTCAAAACGACCGCGGAAGGTCACCCACTGCTTCATGGTCTCTTTTATATCCGCAATGTCTCCCACAGCGTGCGCGGCAACCGCGACGTCGGCCATAAGCCCGCCTTCGCTTCGCGTCGGGATGTTGTACGTGCCCCCCAGGATATCGGCCTTGATCTGCGTCCACAGAGGACTTTTGCTGCCGCCTTCGGTCCCGATTATCTCGTTGAGCGGGATGCCGCATTTTCTGTAGATCTTGATCATCTGGGCGTATTCGAATGCTATCGCTTCAAGTATCGAACGCCACATCGCGGCGCGGTCGCTGACGCCGAAAAGGCCGGCGAAGACGCCGCATGCCCCCGGCATATCGGGGCCGGCTCCCTGAAGGTATGGGTAGAAAAGCAGCCCGCGCGAACCCGGCGGCACATCGGCAGCAAGCGTATCCATCTCAGCGTAGAACATCGGGTCTCCGGCTCTGTCGGCTATGCTGTCGCGGAACCAGCGCAGAGAAAGCCCTCCGGCCCGTATCATGCTCCAGTAGAAGTATGCGTCCGGCAGAGTCCCGGTCGCAAACATCATGCCCGGCGCCTCGGTTATTCTCCTGTCGGCTTCTTTTACGGCCACCGCAAATATAGAAGCCGTTCCTGCCACATCGGTGGCCTGCCCCGGTTCGAAGAGTCCGGACGCAAGAGAGGACTGCATCGTGTCTCCGGCGCCTGCCGCGATCGGTATGCCTGCCGGAAGGCCCATCTTTTCAGCCTCAGAGCGGCAGAGGAAGCCCACGACATCCCATGGTTTTACTATGCGCGGCAGTATCTCGTCGGGTATGCCGAGCGCTTTCGTCTGTCTGCGCGACCAGTCGCGCTTTTTTGCGTCATATCCTATAAGCCAGCCCGACATCGTGGCCCAGTCGAGGAACGCGTCCTTTGCTGAAAGTCCCGCAAGTGTTCCCAGCACAAAGGGACCGTTGTTTACCACCTTTACCGCGCTCTTCCGGAAACCGCTGTACCGGTTCAGGAACCAGCGCAGGATCATCGGCGGCATGAATTCGTCGACGATAGCGTTGCCGCTTTCCTCTATCCATACCGGCTCCACATTTTCACGCACCCACGCCGCTTCTCCGGCCGATCTGCTGTCGAGATAGGGTACGAAGGGGGTCACCGGCTTCCAGTTCTCATCTATACCAACGATGCCGCAGATAATGCCGCTTGCGGATATCCCGCGTACTTCCGCCGGGTTTATGCCGGACTTGGCAAGGCATTCCCTGACGCCTTCACGTACGTTTTCGACGAAGCCGTTTGCGTCCATCTCGGCCCAGCCCGGGCGCGGGTAGGATATCCTGTTCTCACGGTAGGCTTCCGCGACGCGCGCGGAATCTATACTGTACAGCGCGGTCTTGGTCCCCATCGTGCCGCAGTCGAACGCGATATAATACTTTCCCATGACGTTTAATCCTCTCTCGGCCTGAGAATCTCTTTCATATCGATGGCGGTCCATTCCTGCTCATCAGGTATCTTGAACCACAGCTCATATCTTTCGGGCACGGCTACGAGCTGATAGAGCGTCAGGTCGGTAGTGGCTCCCAGATCGTCTATCCTGGTATCCATGATGTTTTTCATTACCGTTTCGTTTATCGTGCCCTTGAAGTGCTTGGCCAGATTGAGCAGGTTGGTGCGTCTTGTGCGGGTCAGCCAGTATTTCCTGTCGTCGGGACGCGGCAGCCCCCATGAGAATTCGGTGAAATGATTTGTAAGAACGGTAAGCCCCGGACGCGAATGCGAAAGACGCAGCTTCACGTCGAAGACCGGCCATTCGAAACAGCGGGCCGTCTGCCCGTCAGCGACTCCGACGATATATGCGAAATTGGCTCTTGTGGTCTGGAACGCGCTTTCTATCTCGTCGAGAGTCGAACAGTCGAGCATGAAGCCGAGCAGCTCGGCTATGGCCGGGATACGGCTGTCATACCACAGCGCCCCCCCGGACGGCATACCGTTGTTAAGTTCGAGGAAAAGTCCCTTTTCGTTCATCGCGTTCACCGCGTAGATCTCTCCGGCATAGCCTATCGTGGCAACGGAAAGTGAACCGTCCGCCGGATGGAAGGCGGCCATGGTCAGGTCGCCGCTGAGCTCTTTGAACCATGGGAGATAATCGTAGTTGCGCCCGTAGACAAGAGGCCCGGCGGAATAGTCTCCCCATACCGCTATCCCGGAGCACTGCGGCGGAAGAAGGCACTCGGCGGCTATGACTTCTATGGCGTTCACGATCCGCAGTTCCTCGGCGGAAAGACCGGAGGTCTCCGCCATTCCGCGCATCAGTTCCTTGAATCTGAACGGGTAGTTTGCGATAAATTTATCGGCTGTCTGCTGTATGAGCTGCGGATCCGGAGCTGTGTTCAGAAACTTTTCCGCGGCTTTATCATACATGTCGCGCAATTCTCCGGCGGCCAGCGCTCCGTACTGGCGCCCCATATCACGCCAGGTGCCGCTGAGATCCAGTATATTAAGTCTGCCTTTTTTTATCTTAGAGCCGTTTTCAAAAGTTTCCATCGCATAGCCTCCTATAGGCGCCTCTCGTGCTATTATTATACACGCGCGGCAGTCATTTTATTATTATCACAGGAACGGAGAAGTTTTATGGCAAAAAGCATCGACGCCGGAGAAACAGAAAAAATAATTTCCGATAATGAAGAAAAATTAAGGCAGTATGTTTCGCTGCTTATAAAAGCAAATGAGCTTGCGCGTCTTACGGGGCCCTCCGACGAGGAGACGCTGTGGAACTCTCATATAATCGACTGTGCGTACGCGCTGCCTCTTCTGCGGGATCAGCGCAGCGTGATCGACGTCGGCACCGGAGGCGGCCTGCCGGGCATCGTGTGGGCGATATGCAGGAAGGATATCAGGATAACGCTGCTTGACAGCATCGCGCGCAAATGCGCCCAGGTGAAGCGTATCGCGGATCTGCTCGGCCTCGCGAACGTAACGGTGGAGTGCTGCCGCTCAGAGGATTATGCGAAAAAAAACGGCGGCAGGTTCGACGCGGCGGCCGCGCGTGCGGTCTGCTCCGCCGGGATGCTTGCGGAATACCTGATGCCGCTTGTGAAGGTAAAAGGGCGGCTTATCGCGTTCAAGGGGCCCAGAGCCACTGAGGAGCTTGAAGCAGTTCACGGAAGGTGGGACAGGCTCGGTCTCTCTTCTCCGGAGATCATAAGCTATAAACTTTCCGGTATGGACAGATATTTTGTGCTGTGGAATAAGACCGCGCCTACTCCGAAAGGGTATCCGAGACGTCCGGGAATGGCTGAGAAATTCCCGTGGTATACGGCCGGCAAAAAATAAAAGCCGGTATATCCGTGTGAAAGCTTTCTTATTTCCCGCTCGTTCGGCAGGAATTACAGTACTCTCTTACAGCCGACACAAGTATATCGTTTTCGCGCCCGCTTCTTGCCGCTATCCTGACGAAGCGCCCGTCAAGCCCCGGGAAGTTGCGCGTGTGGCGCACGACGCAGCCGCGTTCGAGCAGAAAGCGTATAAATCCTTCGTCGTCCCCGACCTTTGCCAGAAAGAAATTGACCGAGGTCGGCAGCGTCTCAAGACCTGCCGCGGCCAATGCATCCCTGAAGCGCGGTATCTCGCGGGAGTAATATTTTTTAGTGCGTTCGATAAGTCCGGCGTCCGACGCGAAGAATGCCGCTGCCTCCTGCGCAAACCCGCTTACGCTCCAGCTCGGCTGCCTCAGCTTAAGAGATGCCATGGCCCTTTCGTCTGCAAGCACGCAGCCGGCCCTCGCGCCGCAGATATCATAGATCTTTGTGAGAGAACGCAGCCTGATGATGTTGCGCCGCGGCGAGAAGGGCAGCAGTTCCTCCTCCGTCCAGATAAAATCACGGTATGCCTCTTCTATTACGAAGGTGACGTCCGGATAGGCCTCTGCGGTGCGGTATATTTCCGAGTCGCTGATAAAAGCGCCGGTCGGGTTGCAGGGGTTGCAGATCCATACCGTGCTTCCGTCTGCGAAAGACGCTTCCCCAAAGCCTGATATATTGCGCGGTCTCGCACCGAATGCGGAAAGAGCCCGAAGGTATTCGCCGTATGCCGGCTGGAGTATGTAGTTTTCACGTCCGGCAGCGTAAGAGGCTATTATATATATAGCTTCGTTGGAACCGCTGGTTATCAGGATATTTTCTTTTTCCGCGCCGTACTTTACGGAAAGGATCCCTCGCAGCCTGACGCAGTCGTCGTCGGGGTAATCCTCCGTTATGCTGCGCAGGTCCGGGCAGAACCCCTCCCTTTGCGGCACGGCGTTGATATTGGTGCTGAAATCATAGATCTTTTCCGGCGGAGTGACGCCGAAGAGTTCATACAGCTTCAGCGGGTTTGCGCCGTGCAGTCTGAACTCCACTATCAGCCCCTCCTCAGCAGAATCAGTATCGCCGCGGCGCATACCGCAACAGAGAGGTTAAGGATGTGGTGCGCGCGCGTTATATCGTTCGGCTCGGGGCCGCGGGTATCGTCGCCTAAAAAAGGACGGGGCTCCCACTGGCCGTCGTAAAAAGCGCCGCCTCCGAGACGGATGCCCAGCAGCCCGGCAAAGACGCTTTCGGCATGCGCGCTGTTTGGGCTTTTGTGCTTCAGCCTGTCGCGCAGAAAGATCTTCCATGCGTGCCTGTAGTCCATACCGGCGGCGGCGCCTGCCGCCACGGCCGCCGCCGCGCCTAAGCGCGCGGGGATGAAGTTCATCATGTCGTCCAGTTTTGCCGCGGCAAAGCCGAAATCATGATATCGCTCGTCGTCGTAGCCCACCATGGAGTCCATCGTATTTGAAGCCTTGAATATCCAGGCAAAAAGCGGCGCCTGCCCGAAATAACCGCCGACGCAGGCCCAGAAGAGCACGGATACGACGCCGTCTACATAGCTTTCCGCTATCGTTTCGACGCAGGCGCGTATCACCCCGGCCTCGTCCAGACGATTTGTGTCGCGGCCGACTATCCTGCCGACGGATAAGCGCGCGGCTGTAAGGTCGCCGGCGGCAAGCGCCTTTGCCACCGGGAGCGACTCGTCTTTGAGCGATTTGAACGCTATGGCCGAGTAAAGCAGATAGAGCTCAATCGCTCGACGCAGAAGAAAGCCCGCTGCCCCTGCCGCGTACAGCAGCGCAAATACGGCTGCAGCCGCAGTAACGATGACCGCGGCGCAGAATATAAAGCCGTTTATTTTTGCATCCGTGCCGCGCGAATAAAGTTTTTTCTCGTAATATGAGATCAGACGCCCGATCAGGACCACCGGATGAGGCAGACATTTCGGGTCGCCGAATATCGAATCAAGAAGCAGCGCAGCCAGAATATACAAGGGACTTCCTCCTCTTTGGCAGAGAGTACCTGATTATTTTACAACGAACGGCACGCCGTGCGACAGTCTGTTGTGATGCTTAATTCATAAAAGAGCAATGAGTTTAAAATGCGCACAGTTATACGATTTGGCTGTAAAATTATGCGGGGAAGATCTTCCTTCCGGATAGTCTTTGTGAGATTGAGAGGCGTTTTTCTGAATGAAGGTAGAAGAGATCGTAAATGAGATAAAAAATTTCAGGGCTGAGGCGCTCAGTGACGCCTGTGCCGAAAAACTTCGTGATGCCGCCCGTGATGCGCGCGTCTGGGCCGTAGCAGCTACCTCGGCTGCCAAAAGCGGCCACCCGGCAGGGGCTCTTTCGTCGCTGGATATTTATATTACTCTGCTTGGCGCAGCAAACGTATCGCCGGAGACTGCGGATCACCCTGACCGCGACCGTATTGTGGTAAGCCACGGACATACCTCCGCCGGTTTTTACTCGGCGCTTGCCGAATACGGCTTTTTCCCGGCTCATGAGATGGCGGCTAATTTCCGCCGCGCCGGAAGCCCTTATCAGGGTCATGTGGAACGCGACGTCCCCGGCGTTGACTGGGGCACCGGAAATTTAGGGCAGGGGCTTGCCGCCGGCGTCGGCTTTGCGCTGGCCGCTCGCGCGCGCGGTTCGCTCTCGCACACCTGGGTCGTGCTGGGCGACGGCGAGCAGGTAAAGGGGCAGGTCGCCGAGGCCCGCAGGATAGCCGTTAAGGAAAAACTCTCCAATATCACAGCGATAGTCGACTGGAACGATATGCAGATCAGCGGCAGACTTTCCGCGGTAATGCCGTCGGATATACCGGCTCTCTGGGCCGCGGACGGCTGGCGCGTCATAGAGTGCTGCGGACATGATCACGCAGAGATCTACAGAGCGCTGAAAGAAGCGAAAAGCTCCTCCGTCCCGGCCGTCGTGCTGTGCAGGACCGTAATGGGCAAAGGCGTCTCATTCATGGAAAATATTCCCGATTACCACGGGAAGCCGGCCTCAGGCGAGAAGCTGGAACAGGCCCTTAAGGAACTCGGCAGCGATATATCGCTCTTTGATTCGCTGCTCGAGGAGCGCAAACTTCCGCTTCCTGCGGGGCGCAGCGTGAAAAATGAAAAGCCTGTGCTTGATACTGGCGTCCCGCGCACATATACGAAAGATGATAAAAAAGACAACCGCGGAGCCTTCGGCGCAGCTCTTGCCGACGCAGGCGCACTGAACTACAAAAAACCCGGCAGCACGCCGATCATAGTATTTTACTGCGATCTTGCGGGCTCGGTCAAGGTAGACGCTTTTGCGAAGGCCTGCCCGGATAACTTTATCGAGACAGGCATCCAGGAGCACGCTACCGCGACTGCCGCCGGAGCCGCATCGGCCGCCGGAGTCGTGGCGGTATGGGCCGATTTCGGCGTTTTCGGAAGCGATGAAGTCTACAACCAGCAGAGACTGAACGATATCAACCGCGCCGGCATAAAGACCGTCCTTACTCATACAGGCCTTGACGTCGGAGAGGACGGAATGACCCATCAGTGCATAGATTATGTCGGACTCTTCGCGAATACCTTCGGCTGGAATGTGATCGTGCCGGCAGATCCGAACCAGACAGACCGCGCGACCCGCTGGATGCTGAAGCAGCCGGGCAATCTCTGCCTTGCGATGGGACGCAGTGCTCTGCCCGTCATCCTGAAGGAAAACGGCGAGCCGTACTACGGCGGAAGCTATGAATTCGCCGACGGAAAGGTAGACGTGCTGCGCGAAGGACGCGACGCAGCCGTCCTTACGATGGGACATCTGGCCGGGGCTGCGCTTGAAGCGGCTTCCATCCTCGCTGAAGAGGGCATAAGCGTAAAGGTCATGCACTGCGCGACGCCGCTTACGATGGATAAAGATCAGCTCTTTGCCGAAGTGGGAGCCATGCCGCTGGTCACCTGCGAGGATCACAACGCTGACACCGGCATAGGGGCGCGCGCCGCGCTTGCTTTTGCCAGGGCGGGGCGTGCCGTCAGGATAAGCAGCATGGGTGTCACACGCTACGGCCTTTCGGGAACAAACAAGGCTGTGCTTGAAGACATGGGGCTGTCCGCAGCCGGAATAGCCAAAGAGGTCAGGAAGATCCTTAAATGATCTCCGAAGGGGAGCTGGTGCTCATATGGCATCCGAAAAAGAACGACAGCTTTCTGGTCCGGATGCAGCACGGCATGGTACAGGGGACGCACTTCGGCGAGCTTAAGCACTCCGATCTTATGCAGCACAGCTTCGGAGAGGGGCTGCGCACCCCGAAGGGGGAAGTCTATTATCTGCTGCGTCCCACGCTTGGCGAATATACGCGCAGGATAAAAAGACAGACGCAGATAGTCTTCCCCAAAGAGGCCGGTTTTATAATCGAACATCTGAATATATTCCCGGGCTGCACGGTCGTTGAATGCGGCACCGGTTCAGGCAGTCTCTGCTGCACTTTCGCCCATTTCGTGGGCGATACCGGCAAGGTCTGCACCTATGACCGCCGCCCGGAATTTTCGGAACTGGCGAGAAAGAACGCTGAAAAGTGGGGCGTCGCGCACAGGATCGAATTCAATGTCCGTTCTCTTGATGAGGGCTTCAAGGAGCGCGGCGCAGACGCGGTATTCCTTGACGTCCCGAACCCGTGGGAACATATCGACAAGGCGTATGAAGCGCTTGCTCCAGGCAACCATCTGGGCATTCTGGTCCCTACGACGAACCAGATATCGGAAACGCTGCGGGCGCTTTCTGACTTCGGCTTCGCCGACGTGCAGGTGCTGGAGATAATGCTGCGCCACTACAAGACCGAACCGAACAGGATAAGGCCTATGGATATGATGATAGGTCATACAGGCTATCTGATGTTCGCGGTAAAGACGCTGCCTATGGAATGCGGGGAGGAACAGACCGAAGAAGAGGATGCCTCTGGGGGCGTCCTGCCCTGCTCTGCAGCTGAAGACGCGGAGCCCTGCGTTTGAAAAAAGAAAAGCTGCTTCTGCATATATGCTGCGCACCTGACGCGACTGTGCCGTGGCCCGCGCTTTCCGGCGAAGGCTATGACGCGGCCGGTTATTTTTACGGGAGCAACATCCATCCCGAAGCGGAGTATCAAAAGCGCGCAGACGCTGTGAGAAAGCTTGCCGCGGAAGAGGGCGCACGCGTTTTTTTCGAACGCTATGAGCCGACGGGATGGCTTGAAGCCGTTCGCGGTCTTGAGGACGAACCTGAACGCGGCAGAAGATGCGCCAGATGCTTTGAAGAGCAGCTTTACGCCGCCGCCGCATATGCGGCGGAAAACGGATACACTCACTTATGCACTACGCTTACGATCAGCCCGCACAAGGACGCGGATCTGATAAACGGAACAGGCAGGCGGGCTGCGGCCCGGCATGGGCTTGTATGGGTCGAAAAGATATGGCGGAAAAAAGACGGATTTAAAAGATCGGTCGCGCGCTCAAAAGAGCTTGGTCTTTACAGACAGAATTACTGCGGCTGCGCATTTTCCGCGCGCGGGGCCGCACAGGAAACAGAGATGAGTAAAATGACTGAACCTAACGAGAAGAAGATGCCGTCCGGCAAGCTTTCCCCCGAGGCTTTGAAGCGCAACGTGCTTTCCTACCGCGGAGCAGACGCCCCCGGGCTGCTTATAGGTCCCGGCGTCGGAGAGGACGCCGCGGTGATAAAGTGGCCTGAGGGCAAATATATGGTATTTGCATCCGACCCCGTAGTAGGCGCGGAAAACGGCGCGGGGCGCCTTTTGGTGCGCATAAACTCCAATGATATCGCGTCGAAAGGAGGAGACCCGGCATATCTTGCCGTCACGCTCGTGCTGCCGCCATCCTTCGGGGAAGATGGAGCGGCGCGCATCATGCGCGAGATAGACGAGGAATGCCGCGCCCAGGGCATAGCGGTAGCCGGCGGCCACACAGAGTTCAACGACCGCTACGACCGCCCGGTGATAATGGGAGCCCTCATCGGCGCTGCGGATATGGTAATGCGGGCTTCTGACATCTCCGAAGGGGACGTCATAATCGTTACCAAGCATATCGGCATCGAGGGCATGTCGATAGTTGCGGCGGACCGCCCGGAACTGCTCCTGCCCTTTATGAGCGCAGATGAGATAAAAGAAATACTTTCATGGGCCGATATGACCTCCGTACTGCCGGAGGCGCGCATATTGCGCCGCTATGCCAAATTCATGCATGATCCCACTGAAGGCGGGTTTTGCGGGGGACTGGACGAGATATGCATGCTCTGCGGCCTGAGCGCTGACGTCGACAGAAGCGCGCTGCCGGTAGAAGAGCTGACGGCCAGGGCCGCGGAAAAATTACGCTTCGACCCTCTGCATCTTATCGCCTCAGGCTCATTGCTTGCTGTCGTCCCCAAAGAACTTGTTGAAAGCGCGCTCTCAGAGCTGGAAGCCGCCGGTATTGCGGCAGCGGCGGTCGGCAGGATGGGTCCGCCTCTTTCCGCACCGGTTCCGGAACCTGCGGAGGAACTCTGGCGGCTCCTTAAGATGGGAAAAGAAAATGGAGAGTAATATAACGCGCAGGACCGCGGCTGTTGCTGAAAGCCTGCGGGAACGCGGCGCGGGAGCCTTTGTCGTAATAACCGACGAAGATACTAACTGGGAGAGCCTCTATTATCTCAGCGGTTTCAGGGGAACATCCGGCTCGCTTGTAATATACGCCGATGGAGATGCGGAACTTTACCTTGACGGACGCTACCGGTATCAGGGAAAAGCACAGTCCCCGCACAGGATATGCGCCGTTAAGGAAAACATGCTGAAAGATGCGGCGGAAA
>JAEEGL010824426.1_pt1 | contig 11491 bp, 5 predicted proteins | sample 9134231 | NCBI WGS metagenome assembly JAEEGL01 (sample SAMN16246548, study PRJNA631951) | gut metagenome | biome: gut microbiome; feature: rumen; material: fiber-attached | host: Bos | place: Iran: Karaj | collected 2018-10
CGGTAATTTCCAGATTAACAATGTACCCTCCGGTGCCAAGTATGTCATTGCCAACAACATGGGATACAAGGACACGAGCGTTCCCGTCGCCGCCCAGGTGACCATCGTCATGGAGGAGGATGCTAACGTACTGGAAGCCGCCGTGGCAACCGGTATGTACACCGTGGACCGTCGTCTCAACACCGGTTCCACCGTCAAGATTGACGCAGCCGAGAGCAACATCGCCGGTATGGCCGATATTTCCCGTTCCCTGGAAGGCCGCGCTGCCGGTGTGTCCGTGCAGAACGTGTCCGGTACCTTCGGTACGGCTCCTAAGATCCGTGTCCGTGGTGCTACCTCCATCTACGGTTCCTCCAAGCCGCTGTGGGTTGTGGACGGTGTGATTATGGAAGATGTTGTGGATGTTTCCGCCGATGAACTTTCCTCCGGTGATGCCAGCACCCTGATTTCTTCTGCTATCGCAGGCCTGAACTCCGACGATATCGAGACCTTCGATATCCTGAAGGACGGTTCCGCTACTTCCATCTACGGTGCCCGCGCCATGGCCGGCGTTATCGTCGTTACCACCAAGAAGGGTAAGGCTGGTCAGACCCATCTGAGCTATACCGGTGAATATACCTATCGCCTGAAACCTTCCTACAACACCTTCAACATCATGAACTCCCAGGAGCAGATGGAAATCTACCAGGAGTTGCAGCAGAAGGGTTTCCTTAATTATGCCGAGACAGCTAACGCTGCCAATAGCGGCGTATATGGCAAGATGTACCAGCTTCTTTCCAAGTACGACCCGGCAACTGGTACTTTTGCTCTGGAAAATACTGAAGAGGCTCGCAACGCCTATCTTCGTGCTGCTGAATACCGCAACACAGACTGGTTTGACATCCTGTTCAACAACAGCATCCAGCACAACCATTCCCTGAGTGCCTCCGGTGGTACCGAAAAGGGTAATTACTATGCCTCTATTTCTGTGATGCAGGATCCGGGTTGGACTTTGCAGAGCAAGGTGCAGCGTTATACCGCCAATATCAATACTACTTATAAAGTAAACGACAAGGTGACTTTGGGCCTTATCAGTAATGCTTCCTATCGTAAGCAGCGTGCCCCTGGTACCCTCTCGAGTGATACGGACGAGGTGAACGGTACCGTTAAGCGTGACTTCGATATCAACCCCTATAGCTACGCGCTCAATACTTCCCGTACGCTGGATCCCAACGAGTATTATACCCGTAACTATTCTTCGTTCAATATTATCCACGAACTCGAAAACAACTATCTAGACTTGAGTGTGATGGATTTCCGTGTTCAGGGTGAAGTGAAGTATAAGCCTATCGAGCACCTGGAATTGGGCGCCTTGGCATCCTATAAGTACACCGGTACGTCTCGTGAGCATTTAGTGAATGATGCCTCTAACCAGGCTATCGCTTACAGAGAGATGTCCACCTCCACTATCCGGAACGCCAACCCTTTCTTGTATACGGATCCAGATCATCCGTTCGACTTACCTAAAACGGTCCTCCCTGAGGGTGGTTTCTTTACAAGGAATTCAAACGAGTTGAACGGATGGGATTTGCGTCTCTCTGCCAATTATAGCAATACTTTTAATGTAGATCATATCGTCAATGTTTATGGTGGTATGGAGGTTAATAGTATTGACCGTCACGGTACTACCTTTACTGGCGCCGGCATGCAGTTTGATTTGGGCGAAGTTGCCGCTTTTGACTATAACTACTTCAAGAAACTCCAGGAAGGCGGTACCCAGTACTTTGAGTTAACAAACCGCCACGACCGTAGTGCTGCCTTCTTTGCCAATGCTACGTATTCGTACAAAGGAAAGTATACGATAAACGGTACGACTCGTTATGAGGGTACTAACCGCCTGGGTAAGTCCCGTTCCGCCCGTTGGCTCCCTACATGGAATGTCTCCGGTTCCTGGAATGTCCATGAGGAAGATTGGATGAAGGGCCTTTATCCTACGCTCTCTCACTTGAGCGTTAAGGCGTCCTACTCCCTGACAGGTGACCGTGGTCCTTCTACTGTTACCAATTCCCAGGTCGTTATCAGAGCCTCTACGCCTTATCGCCCTTTCACCGCTGTTCAGGAAACGGGTCTGGAGATTGAAGATCTGGCCAACTATGAGCTGACTTATGAAAAGAAGCATGAGTTTAACGTAACCCTCGAAGCGGGTTTCTTTGATAACCGTGTCAACGTTGTTGCCGACTGGTACACCCGTGAAAACTTTGACCTTATCGGACCTGTCAATACCCAGGGTATTGGTGGCGGCGGTATCGTAAAGATGGGTAACTCCGCGGCCATGCACTCTGATGGTATGGAATTCTCCCTCTCTACTACCAATGTGAAGACGCGTGATTTTAGCTGGACGACCAGCTTTATCTACTCTCATTCTTACAATGAAGTGACCAAGCTGGAGAACACTTCACGGGTTCTTCCCATGGTAAGTGGTTCTGGCTTTGCAAAGGAAGGATATCCTGTTCGTAGCCTCTTCTCCATTCCGTTCACAGGCTTGAATGAAGAGGGCCTTCCCACCTTCATCAATGAAAACAAACAGCCGACGATTGCCGAATTCAACTTCCAGGCTTCCGATCCTGAAAAGTTGGAGTTCCTTGAATACTCTGGTAGTATTGATCCTACCGATGTGGGTTCCTTTGGTAATATTTTCTCTTGGAAAGGATTCAAAATGAACGTATTCCTTACCTATTCCTTCGGTAATGTCGTTCGTCTGGATCGCGTATTCAAGAACTCCTATACCGACTTGGATTCCATGCCTCGTGAGTTTGCAGACCGCTGGACTGTACCCGGTGATGAAGCCAGTACGACCGTCCCTGTAATCGCCAGTTCCTGGCAGAATCGCTACTACAGAGAGAAGGGCATGTATTTAAATCGTGCGTATAATGCCTATAACTACTCCACGGATCGTGTAGCCAAAGGAGATTTTATCCGTCTCAAGGAAATCTCCCTGGCCTACGACTTCCCTCAGAAATTCGCCAAGAAGCTGGGTATGAACAGCCTGGGCATGAAACTGCAGGCCACCAACCTCTTCCTCCTGTATTCCGATAGCAAACTGAATGGCCAGGATCCGGAATTCTTCAACACCGGTGGTGTTGCTCTTCCGCTGGCTAAGCAGGTTACCTTTACCCTCAAAATCGGTCTTTAATTCAATTGGCTCAATAATATGAAAACAAAATACATTTTAGCTGCGTCCCTCATGCTCTTGGGCCTTGTTTCCTGCGACAAGTTCCTGGATGTGATGCCTGATAACCGCACCGAGTTGGATAGCGCGGACAAAATCCGTAGGCTGCTCGTGACGGCTTATCCTTCTGTGGACTATCTCTATTTTAATGAACTGATGTCCGACAACAATGAGAATCTGGGAGACAACAATCCTTACACGGATGTGATTTTCGATCAGATTTACTCTTGGAGTGATGTGACTGAGGATTGGTTCGGTTGTCCCGCATGGGTTTGGGAGAACTGCTATCGTGCCATTGCTTCTGCCAACCAGGCTCTTCTGACCATGGAAGAGAAGGGTGGCGCTGAGGCTCTTGATTGCCAGGCTGAAATGGCTGAGGCTCTCATGTGCCGCGCGTTCTCTCACTTTATTCTGGTTAATACGTTCTGCATGAATTATAATCCGGAAACCTCCGAGACGGATCTCGGCGTTCCCTACATGACCAGATCGGAAACTACCCTGAACCCTAAATATGAGCGTGGAACGGTGGCCGAGGTTTATCGGCATATTGATGAGGATATCCAGGCAGCTCTCCCGTATATCTCTGACGCATATTACAAAGTTCCTCAGTACCATTTCACCAAGAAAGCGGCCAATGCTTTTGCGGCTCGTTTCTATTTGTTCTATGAGAAGTGGGCAGAGGCTGAGAAGTATGCCGATGCTGCGTTGGGTGCTATCCCTCAGCTTCGTGATTTGAAGAAATTCAGTACTATCACGCGTGACTTTGATGCATGGTGTGATCAGTTTATCAGTCCTTCCGAGAAAGCAAACCTCCTCATGTTGGGCGCCAACTCTATCTATGGTAGATCATATTGTGTCGGTGCGACGTATTGCGGAAAGTATACGCATACGCGTTATACTGCTAACAATGAGGACTTCTATGCCTCCAATATCTGGGGCGGTGCGTCGTATTACATGTCTCCTTCCCAATATAGTGGCAATAACTATGATAAGGTAACCATTTGGAGGATTAATGAGCATGCTAAAATTGTAGACCCTGTTGCTGAAACGGTAACCCCTTTCATGTTCTTCCCGGCCTTGACCATAGATGAGACGCTATTGGTTCGTGCCGAAGCGCGCGTGCTTCTGGGAAAGTATGAAGCAGCAGCTGAGGATCTCACACTTTGGATGCAGAACAACGTCAAGACTGACATGGTCTTGACTCCCGAGAAGATTCTGGCCTTCTATGAGGATCCTATCGTGAAGTATGATGATGACGGAAATCCGATCCGGAAGTCTAAATATGCTACTTGGGATAATTCCACTATCAAGAAGCATCTGAATCCTTCCTTCTACATCGGCGCCGAGAATGGCCTTCGCGAGTGCATGATCCAGTGCGTGCTGGGCTTCCGTCGCATCGAAGGTTTCGCATTGGGCCTGCGCTGGTGGGATGTCAAGCGTTACGGTATCGAGATTTGGCGTCGCACCATGGGTAGCAATGGTGCCCCTGCGCGCCTGGATGACATGCTGCTGAAAGATGACCCCCGCCGCGCCATCCAACTTCCTCGTGAAGTTATTGATGCCGGTCTTACGCCGAACCCCCGTAACAAATAAAAATGGAGGATAGAACAATGAAACGTTATATCAAACATATTGCTATTGCAGCGGCTACGGTTTTGGCTCTGGCTTCCTGCCAGCAAGAACAGCTTAACCAGGAGAGTGTTATCAAGGACTCCCGTGCCGAGGAAACCGAATTTGACAAGTGGCTTGATGCTAATCTGCTGAATCCGTACAATATACAGTTTAAGTACCGTTATGAGCAGATGGAATCCAATCTCGCCTATTGGACCACTCCGGCTGACTATGATCAGTCTATCATTTATGCTCATCTGGTAAAATATCTCTGTGTGGATACGTATGACGAGGTGGCCGGTACCACGTTTACCTGCTCTTACTTCCCCAAGTTGTTCTTCCTGGAAGGCACTTTCCACTATGACAACAACGGACAAATGATCCTGGGTACCGCAGAAGGTGGCCGCAAGATCTTCCTCGGCGGCGTTAACTTCTTGAACAATGTTCTGAACGCTGCTATTGAGAGCCAGGATCCGGGCACGTTGAATGAGTTCTATTTCAAGACCATCCACCACGAGTTCACCCACATCTTGAACCAGACGAAGGATTTCACTCCTGACTATCAGTTGATATCTGGTACGGACTATGTCCTGAATGCTTGGAATGAGACTCATCCTCACGATTACTTGAAGTATGGTTTCATCTCCCAGTACTCGCAGCATTCCGATCACGAAGACTTTGCAGAGATGCTTTCTACGTACGTGATTAACACTCCCGAACAGTGGTCCGCATGGATGAATCAGGCTGGAAGTGAAGGCTCTAAGAAAATTGCGCAGAAACTGGAAATCGTCCGGAGTTATATGCTGGAAGCCTGGGATATCGATCTCGACGAGATTCGTGACGTGGTTCTTCGCCGTACAGACGATATTCTCGCTGCCCGTGTGGATCTTACCGATTTGACTTATTAGAACATGATGTCTATGAAAACTAAATATATTTTTGTTTTTGCCGTCCTTGCAGTCGTCATTTCTTGCCAGAAGCAAGAGAAAGTGTTTGACGAGCCCTCATCGACGCGCATGGAGAAGTTTCTGGACAATGTTCAGGAAGTAATCTCTAAGCCTCAGAACGGTTGGTACGTTGCCTATTATACAAAAAATCAGAACGTTATTGGCGGCGGTTCAACGTATACAATCAAGTTTGATAAACCTGCAGCCGGCAAGGCAACCATCTTCCATGAGGAGGTACAGCCTGCCGAAGGCTGGGGGGATAGCTGTAACTACAAACTTACCCGCGATGACGGCCCCGTGCTGACGTTCGATACCTACAACGTGGCTATGCACTATTTCTCAACATCTTCCAGTGAATATTATCAGTCCCGTGGCGGCGATTTCGAATTTGATATCCTCAGCGCCTGCGCAGACTCTGTGGTCATGCGTGGTAAGCGTTCTCACAACTACTATAAGATGTATCCGCTGGAGGAAGAAGCTAACACCTATATCGAGAAGGTTCAGACTATGGCCCAGAGTCTTAACATCGGTCTGGTTGAGGCTGAAATCACCGGTGGCCTGATCGAGATGGAAATTGACCTTGCAAAGCGAGTCGTCGCTATCGGTCGTAAGGATGCAGATGATGACGAGATCGTGAAGGTCCCGTTTGTTATCACCCCTACAGGCTTCAAATTATACGAGACGCTTGATTTTCAGGGCGTAAAGTTCAAGGATTTCGTCTTTGACGAGGATGCTATGTCCCTCACGTCCAATGGTATCACTTTTAACATGGTTGTTCCTGAGGGCTACATGCCTTATGACAAGTTCCTGGGTAAGTACACTTTGAAGAATTCTCTCGGAACCCGCGAAGTATCCATCGTCGAAAAGGTGAAAGGACGTTCCTTCAATCTCCATGGCCTGAATGTCAACTATGATATCGAAGTGACGTACAATGCCGGCCAGGGCTCTCTCTTTGTCTATGTACAGCAGATTGGTTCCAATGCCCAGAACGGTCACCAGTATTGGCTCACCGTTTCCGACGGTAACCAGTTTACCTGGAGTACCTCGGCTGCCGCCAAGACGGAAGTGGACGATCCCGAGAAGAATGACTTTACGCTTTCTTTCGTGGATGCCGGTCTCTTTCCCGATTTCGCCGTCAGTTCCTTCTGGCTGGCCGAATTCAGCGGCGCGCCTTCTTCTGCTTCTTACATCAAGGGCGGTATTACCGTCAATTCCTGGAAGTTCTTCGAGAAGGATGCCGAAATGGAATTCCCTGTCACCCTTACCAAAATAGTGGAGGAATAGTCTTATGAAAAAAATTATCACACTAATAAGTGTCGCAGCTGTCCTTTTATTTGCATTCTCCTGCAAGAAGGCGAGTTACGAGATCCCCGACAAATACAAAGCTGTCGAGTCCCTGGCTGTGAAAGGAAGTGCTTCGGTGGAATTTGATGCCGTTGGCGGAAGTTATACTGTTTCCGTCAAAGGAAATGACGCGGCACTGGAGGTTTCCGCCAGCTCTGATTGGCTCAGTGCCGAAGTCTCCGGTCAGGACGTCAAGCTCTCCTGCACTGAAAATATGTCCCTGCTGATCCGTTATGCAACGGTAACTATCAAGTCCCAGGGTAAGGAACGCCGCCTTCAAGTAAAGCAGCATGGAGTTAGTTATGATTACTTCTGGGAGGAATCCTACGAGTTCCCCTCTGCCGGTGGCGATCTGGCTTTGAAGTTCATCCCTACCACCCTCTCTATCAAGCTGAAGGTGGAAGGTAGCGAGTGGATCAAAGCTTCTGTCACGGAGAATACCCTGAACGTAACCGTCGCCAAGAACGAGACGGCTGAAGAACGTTCCGGTAAGGTTATCTGGCAGGCCGGTGAACAAATCCAGGAGTTTGCCATTACCCAGGCCAAGGGCAACGGCGGCAGTGGCGGCGATGAGCCCGGCGGTGACGATGAACCGGGTGAAGTGACTTATGCTTCCTGGATTGGCAGCTGGAGTTCCTCGGCAGGAACCCTGGTGATTTCCGAATTGAGCGAGGCGGATCATATCTATGTCATGTCCTTCGAACAGTTTGGAGAGCAGAATGTCCCCGCATTCTTTAATGAGGAAACCGGCGCACTGGAGTTCTATGCGTATGAAATTGGAACAGAAGGGAATTGGACCTATTGGTTCTGTTCGTTTGACTCCGATGATTATATTGAGACGGGCGGCCCCAACGATGACATCATGCTGGCGTCCGCTACCCTGAATGCGGCCAAGACGGCCTTCACCATCGAAGGAAACGAATACACGGCTGTTTACGGCGGGACTCCCTACGATGAGGTTATCGTCAAGCTTATTGTTGCTGGATATCTTTCTGAGATTGAGGGTGATAAAAAAGTCGGCTGGTACACCTTCGACAATATGGAACCGGTTGATTTGCCCGCAGCATATACAAAGGCCGGAACCACTTCCGTGAAAAAAAACACCCCGTTGGTACTTGCTCCCAAGTATGGCATTTCTTCTATAAAACAGTTTCAGACGCGTTAACTGAATGAGAAAAGTCTGTTGGATAATTGTATGCACGGCGCTTGCTTTTTCCTGCACGCGTGAAATGCCTCAGCATGTGTCCGCTCCCGCGATGAAAGCGGGAACGGGCACAGTGGAGGCGTTACCGCAGACGGAACTTGGCGTAGAACCCGGTGTGGCCATTGTCTATCTGGATAAGTCTTTCTCCGCGAAGGCCGAGAAAGGGGAGGCCGCAAAGCGCCTTCCGCAGCAGCTGAAGGTGACCTCCATGACGCGACTCTTCCCTGACGCAGGGGAGTGGGAGCCTCGTACCCGGGCCGCCGGCCTCCACCGCTGGTATGTGGTGAAATATGACAAGAGCGTTTCCTCCGATGAGGCCTTGCAGGCCCTGGAGAATACTGCAGGTGTCCAGATCGCGGAACCCAGCCGCATCATCCGTCCGGAGGTTACCATCAACGACCCTTACTGGAGCCAGATGTGGGGTGTGAACAATACTGAATACCAGGGCTATGACATCAACGTCAAGGCCGTTTGGGACCAGTATGGTACCATGGGTAACCCTTCCGTCACCGTCGGTGTTGTGGATGGCGGTATCTCCCTGAATCATCCCGACCTCAAAGCCAATATCGCCGAGAAAGGCCATTACAATTATGTGGATGGCAAGGATGGCGCAAGTGGCATCGCAGATCATGACCACGGAACGCATGTCGCCGGCACGATTGCGGCCGTCGGCAATAACGGCGTCGGTGTCATCGGCGTGGCCGGTGGTAACGCGGCAGCCGGTAAGCCGGGCGTGAAACTTCTTTCCCTGCAGGTGTTCAAAACCCTCCCCAATGGTCAGGATGCTACGGCTTCCAACTTCGCAAGAGCCATCAAGGAGGGCGCAGACAGAGGCGCTGTCATTTCCCAGAACAGTTGGGGAAACTACTTCGATTTCAACGATGACGGCTATGTTTCCGGTTATGAGCTGGAGTATGCCCGCAATGCCCATGAGCATCCCGATGCTTCGTTTGTGCAGGCCGTGGAATACTTTAACAAGTATGCCGGCTGCGACAACGCGGGTAATCAGCTGCCGAACTCTCCCATGAAGGGTGGTGTAGTTATCTTTGCCGCCGGGAATGAGAATATTCCCTACGGCTCTCCGGGTAACTATGAGGGTTGTATCTCTGTCGGCGCCATCAACAAGAACGGTAGTCGTGCCTCCTTCTCCAACTACGGAGACTGGGTAGACATCTGTGCCCCCGGTGTGGGCGTGTATAGCACCTATCTGAATGGCGGTTATATCGCGTATAGTGGTACTTCCATGGCCTGCCCGCACGTGAGCGGTGTCGCTGCCCTTATCGTCTCCCACTTTGGCGGTCAGGGATTCACGGCCGAAGAGCTGCGCACGCGCCTGATCCAGGGTGCCCGTCCCATTGCTGCCACGACTGGCAGCAAACCCATTGGCCCTATCGTGGATGCGATGGGCTCGTTTCAGGTGAATGGCTCCGGTGCGCAGGCGCCTGATGCGGTCACTGAGTTCACCGTTTCTCCGGTCGGCCACAACATCAAGGTGGATTTCAAGGCTGTCGAGGCATACGGCTACATGGTCGTGGCTTCCCGTTCTGCATCCTCCCTGGAGAAGGTATCCTATGACAATCCTGCCAGCGATATCTCTTACGCCAGCAAGGTGCTGATGAACGTCGAGCCTGGCTCCGACCAGAATATCGTGCTGACCGGCCTCACTCCGGATAAGGATTACTATGTGTCAATCGTTGCCTACAGCTACGACCGGAAGTATTCCCAGCAGGCTTCTGTCAGAAAAGTACATACAGCCGTGAATATGGCTCCCGTCATTGATATTCCGGATTATCCCGAGCAGGGCTTCGAGTTTGAGCATTATCAGAATGTTTCCCTCCCTGTCAGTTTCTCCGATCCGGATGGAGATCCCATTACGGTAGATCTTCATAATGTCGGTACGGGCCGCGCCCAGTTGGAATCCAACAACGGATCCTCCGTCCTTTACAATTTCCAGCTCGTGTGCATGCTCTCCCAGCCCAAGACCTATACGGCTGTGATTACCGCAACCGATGAGCTGGGTGCCCAGAAGAAGATGAATATCATCTACACCGTCAAGCCCAATACCGAACCTAAGGTGGTGGCTACTCCCTCGACTGTCCTGTTGGACGGTTCAGGAAAGACGATCACGCTGGACCTTTCCGAGTACCTTCAGGATCCTGACGGCGAGACTCTTTCTTACAAGGTGTCTTCCAGCAATCACTCTGTGGCTACTGCCAGTGTGGAAGGAACCGTCCTGACGGTAACGTCCGCTTCCGATGGTGTCTGCAAGGTGAAAGTGACTGGTTTCGACCATGACGATAAGAGGGCTGTAACCGAGTTCTCCGTGCTGGTGAAGCCAGAGGACGCCGGTGAGGTGTTCATTACCGGGCAGACTGTCCTGACCAAGGGCAACCTGACCGTGATTCCCGGTGTCGAAGAGGCTCCCACTACGGTGCGCCTGATTTCCTCTTCCGGTGTCGTGGTTTACGAGCATTCCGGCAACCACAGCGTGGATACCCCGATTGTCCTCAGCGTGGACAACCTGGCTCCCGGCTATTATACCCTTGAAGTAACCTACAAGGACCAAGTTTATACCTTTACCATTGTCAAACGATGAAAATCCGTCATTGCATACTTCTCGCTTCCGCACTGCTGTTTCCCTGGTCTCTCAAGGCCCAGGAGCAACTGCCGGCCAACGAGGTCTTCGAGTTCCTGAGTTTCCCCCGCGGGGTGGCTCAGACGGGCATGGCGGGTGCCGGCAAGTCGCTGCTCTCCGAATCGACGGCCCTTGCTGCGTTTGACAATCCTGCCGTGCTTCCCTTCGCTCTGAACCACGTGGACGCGACGGTCATTTATGGCCGATGGGCTCCCGCCCAGACCAACACCCTCAGCAACAACCTGGGTGGTGGCGTTTCCGTCCGCCTGGGCAAGGGCTTTGCCGTGTCTGCGGCCGTTATCAACCAGGCTCACGCTGAGGTTGACTTCGGCGGCGAGAACGGTAAGTTCTCTCCCAAGGACCTCATCGTCGCTTTCGGCGCCGGTGCTTCCTTCGGTGAGTACGTGAGCGTAGGTGTATCGGCCCGTCTGGTGCAGCAGCAGGTGATGGCGGACTATAAGCTTTCTTCCACCGCTATCACGGCCATGATTCAGTACCACAAAGATGCCCTCAATGTGGCGGCTGGCCTGGCCAACCTGGGC
>JAEEGL011106668.1_pt1 | contig 11491 bp, 7 predicted proteins | sample 9134231 | NCBI WGS metagenome assembly JAEEGL01 (sample SAMN16246548, study PRJNA631951) | gut metagenome | biome: gut microbiome; feature: rumen; material: fiber-attached | host: Bos | place: Iran: Karaj | collected 2018-10
AAAAAAGGACGATCTCCAAGCTCCGCCGCCTCTGGTCCTCCACCACGCACCGGATGCAGGCCCTGCGCGACAACCCCGCCTGCGCCGACCAGGAGTACGACAACGCGCTCGACGAGACCGACCCCGGCCTCACGTTCCGCCTGACGTACGATCCGGAGACGGACGTGACGGCCCCGTACGTCGGCACGGGCAAGCGCCCCCGCATGGCGATCCTCCGTGAGGAGGGCGTCAACGGGCAGGTCGAGATGGCGGCGGCGTTCACGCTCGCCGGCTTCGAGGCGGTGGACGTCCATACGACGGACCTTCTGGAGGGACGCGCGGATCTCGCCACGTTCAAGGGGCTCGTCGCGTGCGGCGGCTTCTCGTACGGGGACGTGCTGGGCGCCGGTTCCGGCTGGGCGCGCACGATCCTCTACAATCCGCGGCTCTCCGACGCGTTCCGCGCGTTCTTCGCGCGCAAGGACACGTTCACGCTCGGCGTCTGCAACGGCTGCCAGATGGTCTCGCAGCTCAAGGACATCATTCCCGGCGCCTCGCACTGGCCGAAGTTCCGCCGCAATCTCTCGGAACAGTTCGAGGGACGCGTCTGCACGCTGGAGGTGATGGATTCGCCCTCCGTGCTGCTCAAGGGGATGCGCGGCTCGCGCATCCCGATCGCGGTGGCGCATGGCGAGGGGCTCGCGGTGTTCGACACGCCGGCGGACCGCGACGCATTGCTCGCCTCGCGCGGCGCTGCGTTGCGCTACGTGGACAACCGTGGCGCGGCGACGGAGCGCTACCCGTACAACCCGAACGGCTCGCAGGGCGGGCTTACCGGCTTCACGAGCGAGGACGGACGCGCGACGATCCTGATGCCTCACCCGGAGCGCGGGTTCCGCTCGCTGCAGCTCTCGTACCGCCCGCAGGGACAGTTCCTCGGCGAGGCCGGCCCCTGGATGCGGATGTTCCGCAACGCGCGCGTGTTCGTGGGATAGGGGCCTCGCGGGCCCCATGGGTCAAAACGTTTGAATCTGCGCTGCGGCGCCGTTGACGAACGAGATTTGCATGGAGACGACCTGGGAGTAGTTGTAGTGCGTCTCCCAGTGTGCCCGCGGCGGGGGCGGCCTGTGGGGGTAGGGAGGCGGCGGAGGCGGCGGGTCGTAGACCAAGACTTGGTATGGCTCGGACACGGTGCGCGTGTATTGCCAGACTTCGGCGGTGCCGTCGGCGGTGGTGTTGGTGCCGCGCCGGTCCGGTTCGCCGAAGGCGAACCATGCGACGGCGGGCGGATCGCCGATGGCGATGGTGCCTGCCTGGGCGCGTTGGCGAGCCTCTTCGGACAGCAGGAGGAAGGTGTCCTGATGGTCTTGGATGCGGTTCATGCGGGCCTGTTCCGCCGTGATGCAACCGGAGACCAGCAGAAGGGAGAGGGCGAGGAGGGGGAGAAGGCGTTTCATGGGGAGGAATGTAGCCATATTCTTACTGTGCGTCTTCCGGCAGCGTGACGCGGATGCGGAAGAAGCGCGCCTCTCCCGGATTGCCCGTCTCTGTCCAGACGTTCAGGCCGTCGGTGCCGCGCGCGACCGTTCCGGTCGCCTCGGTCCACTCGCTCTCCGGACGGGAGAGGTCATCGCTTGCGTACACGCGGAAGACCGATGTCGAGGCCGTGCCGAGGAAGCGCACCTGGAAGCGGCCGGAGGCGTCGTAGCCGGTGTCGACGATGCGGAAGAAGTCCTCCTCGTCGAGGGGGGCTGTCCCCACGGCGTACTCGGCGCGGGCATCGAAGCCGTCGTCGTCGGCGTCGAGCGCCGGATCCCACGGAAGGCCATTTTCGGTGAGCCAGACGTAGGGCACGCCGTTGGTGGTGGCAGAGGCGTCGAACTCGGGTGTGCCCGCGGCGTCGTAGAACGCGATGTCATCCACGGCGCCGGTGCCGCGCAGGAGCAGCGACGACACCTTTGTGGCGGTGGCGTCGAGGGTGCGGTACCACGAGCCGGGCGAACGGGGATCGGCGGGCGAGCGGACGCCGGCGGCGGTCACGCAGGGTTCGCCGTCTAGCCGGATCTGGCACCAGGACGGCTCTCCGGGGGCGTAGTCGAGGAGGAAGCTCGCGCGCACCCAGTCGCCGTTGGCGAATGTCCGCGTTGAGAGCGCGGTGCGGAGGCGGGCGGTGCCGTCGGCCGACCGATGCTGGAGCGTGGCGCGACCATTGGTGTCGAAGAAGAGCGCGACCTGTCCCTCGGCGTCGGCGACCGGGCTGTCGGATGATTCGCACGTCACGCGCACCATCGCGTCGATCATCGAGCCCTGGCCCGGGATGTCGGCGTAGGCTCGCTCGACATCGCCATCGACGAAGAGGACGGCCGTGTGCGTTTCGTTGGTGAGCGGGTATCCGGCGGGGACGGGCGCGGCGTAGGTGGCCGCGGCGACATAGCCGTCGCCGGACCAGCCGGCGAGATCCGGCGCCTCCGTGTTGGCGGGGAGCCGCTCGAAGGAGTCGGTGGCGAGAAGCGGGAGCGCGGCGTTCGTGACGGCGGACCATGTGAATATATCATCGGCAGTGATCGCGAATGAGGCGGACGACCCCTCGCCGCTTGCGCCGTTGGCGGGGGCGGACCACGCCGCATGGACGCGCGTGACGGTCTCGTAGGGGCTTCCGGCGCCGGGGAGCGCGACGTCGACCGTCGTGCCGTCCACGTAGCGGTACGGCCCGCCGACGGGCTCGGAATCCGACGCGCCTTCGACGTAGAGCGTCCGCATGTTCAGGCCGGAGACTTTCAGGGTGAAGACGCCCTCTTCCGCGTAACTTCCTCCATCCGAGATGAGGACAAGGACGCAGGATCCGTCGTCGAGGCGCGGTCCAAGGCAAATGCCCTCGTAGTTCGGCATATTGCTGCCGTGCGTGTACTGCCAAAGCAATGTCTTCGTCGTCGCTGTGTAGGTCGCGGTCTTCAGCGAGGCGATGGATGACACGTCCGTCGCACTGGCGAAGTTCACCTGGTAGAGGCGGATGTTGAAGTCAGGGAAAAAACCCTCCGGGTTGTAGCAACGCCGTTCCAGCACGAGGAGGGTGCCGTCGGGAAGTGCGCAGAGACCGGAGACGCCGCTTCGCGTGTGTTCATCTTTAATCGAGTTGATTGGCTGCGTCACGTAGGCCCACTCACCGTTCGGCGTCCAGTTGTCGTGGACCGAGGTGCGTAGGAACCGGGTGAGACGAACGACCGATCCGACGGTGTTTGTCGCAAGCTCTCCGTCGACTTTCAGCGCCTCCTCGTTGGCGGTCCACATCGTTTTGCCATCGCCAGAGATGGTGAGCGCCTCCAGGCTGTAGTTGCCGGCGTACTGCTTCTGGATGGCCGGGACGGGGGCGGAGCGGTTCAGCTCGCCTGTCGCGGGGTCGAACTCGCGAATGAGGGCGCTTGTCTCCTGGGAGATCCACACCTTACCGGAGCATGGATCGAACGCGCAGCCCTCCATGTCGTGCGAGCTGGCCATTGTCACGCCCGTGCCGATGGTGATGTCGGTCGTGGTGAGCGCCCCGTTTGACCTGTTGATGTTGAGCGTGAGCGGGTAGAGCTTCACGTCGTTGTCGTCAACGGCGTAGTAAAGGTCGCCGCCGGCGTACGTGATGCCGCTGATCTGCTCGGCCCCGTAAGTGGAGGAATTGGGCCGCGTGACCTGCGAGACCGTGGTGACGGAGAGTGCGCGGGAGGATGCTGGAATAAAAGGAACTATTACCGCGAGGAGTGCGGCAGCGGGAAGGATGGGATGGGTCATGAAGGTGCCTTTCCGGTTGTGGAGACCGTTGAGGAAGGTGCATAGGGAAAGGATGCGCGAAAACGGCGCGGTTGTCAACCATGGGAGGCTCATGTATGCACGTACGTAAGCCAGGCGTTCATGTCGAGTGTGCGCGGGTTGTTGGCCATGCGTTCGGGATTGGCCTGGGAAAAGAGGCGGCCAAGTTCCGCCTTGTCGGCGACGCCGAGGCGGAAGGGGTCGTTCTCGATGCCGAGGTCGGCGGATAGATCGCGCAGGAACGCCGACAATGCGGCGGGATCAGGGGAACCCGCGACGCGGCGGGCGATGTGGGCGATGCGTTCGCGGACGAAGGACGCGCCGCGCGGATCTTGGCAGTCGGCGTCGGTGACGGCGGCGTTGTACTGCGCCACGGCGGGCAGAGTGAGCCAGACGGCGTGGCCATGCGGGATGCGGTGCGCGGACGTGAACGCGTAGCTGAAGGCGTGGGCGGCGGTAGTGCGCGTGATGTCGATGGCGCGTCCGGAGAGATTTGCTCCGCGCAGCATGGCGTCGCGCGCGTTGGCATCGCCCGTCTTCACGGCCGCCGGAAGCGCGGGCAGGAGAAGCGTGAGCGCCTCGTCGGCGAAGGCGTCGGACTCCCGCGTGGAATGGACGGCCCAGAGCGCCTCGATGGCCTGCGCGATGGCATCGAGTCCCGAACACGCCGTGATGTAGGGCGGCAGCGAGGCGGTGAGCGCGGGGTCAAGCACGACAAGGGAGGGACGCAGCTCCGGACGGTCGAGCGAGAGTTTCTTGCCGTTCTTGTACAGGACCGCGAAGCGCGTGGCCTCGCTGCCGGTGCCGGCGGTGGTGGGGACGGCGGCAAGCAGCGGAGGTTCCACGCCGTCCTCCGCGAGAAAGCGGTCGAGAATGCCCTTTGCCACGTCGATGGCGGAGCCGCCACCGATGGCGAGAAGCAAATCTGGACGGTGTTCTCGGGCCAAGGCGTAGGCCGAATCGACCGATTCGGTCTTCGGATTCGGGTCGAACGCTGTGAAGCGGTGCAGATGGGTCAATCCGGCGTGGACGGTCAGAGCTTCGACGCGCTCGGCGGCGCCGGATTTCGCCCAAGTGGTGTCGCCGCAGACGAGGAACGCGCGATGCGCTCGGATGGACTGGAGCTGTTCGGCGAAATCCGACCAGGCGGAAGGGGTCTGGAAGAGGGTGGGGGAGGGCATGGATGGCGAAGGGGTCAGAGCTCTGCCTCCTTGACGAGGGCGAGAATGTCTCTGATCGGGGCGCAGTGTTCGGACGCCTCCAGTGCGCGGTGGTTGCGCAGAATCTCGTGCGCGGTCTCGAGCATCGCCTTGTAGGCGGCGCGGAGCATGTGGTTGGCGTAGATCACGATGTTCGCGCCGGCAGATTGCAGCTCCTCCTCCGTGAACTGTGCGTAGGTCGTCGGGACGACAACGACGGGCGTTTCGGTGTTTTCGGCGCGGAAGGCGCGGAGGAACTCCAGCACTTCTTTGCCGTCCTTCTCCTTACTGTGGATCATGATGCCGTCGGCGCCGCCATCGGCGATGTAGGCTCGGGCGCGTTCCAGGGCATCGGCGACGGGTTTTCCGGCGATGAGGCTTTCGATGCGCGCGATGACCATGAAGCTGTCGGTGACGAGATGGCGCTTGGCGTAGGCGATCTTGTGGCAGAAGGCCTCGATGGTCTCCTGCTCCTGGAGGACGTTGGTGCCGAAGAGCGAGTTCTGCTTGAGTCCTTTCTTGTCCTCGACGATGGCGGCGGAGATGCCGACGCGCTCCAGCGTCCTGAGGGTGAAGGCGAGGTGTTCGGGGAGACCGCCGGTGTCGGCATCGTAGATGACAGGCTTGGTGGTGCATTCGAGCATCTGCTCGATGGAATGGAGGCGGTTGGTGATGTCCACCGTCTCGATGTCGGGCTTGCCGCGGGAAAGCGAGTCGGTGAGCGAACTCGACCACATGCCGTCGAACGCGCGGGGCGGGCCAAGCTCGGGCTTCTCCTGGGCGTTCTCGACGATGAGGCCGGTGAGACCGTTGTGCGATTCCAGAAAGCGCAGGAGCGGCTTGGCGGCAAGGAGGCGACGGAGCATGTCGCGGCGGCGGTCGGGTGTGATGCCGAGCGAGCGGAGGCTCTTGTTGAGCGCGGTGGAGCTGATGCCTTGGGTGTATTCCGGCTCGATGAGCTTGCCGCCCCATTCGGCTATGACGTCGATCACGTGCTGGCGTGTCTTCTTCTGGACGCCCTCGCGCCAGTCGCTGCCGTGGACGACAAAATCGGGCTTGAGCGCACGGAGGTTGGGCTCGTAGTCGAGCGTCTCTTGGGGAACGACGCGAGAAACATATTTAAGACACTCGACCACGGCCTTCCGTTGCTCGAACGCCATGTACGGCAGGCGCTTATAGCTGGCGATCGCGGCGTCGGTGAGAACTCCGACGACGACTTCTCCGTGCTCGGCAGCAATACGGAGAATGTTGAGGTGGCCGGGATGGACGAGGTCGGCACTCATGCCGACATAAACAAGCGGTTTGTCTCTCATGGCGATTGTTCGCTTCCCTAAAACGTTTGAATTTGCGTGACCGCGCCGTTCACAAGGGTGATTTGCATGGAGACAACCTGAGAGTAATTGTAGTGCGTCTCCAGATGTGAGCGTGGAGGAGGCAAAGGACCGTAGTAGTAGGGGGGCGGGGGAGAAAGCGTTGCATGGGGAAAGTGTAATCAAAGGGTCTCTTGGGCGTCAAGGGTACTACGCTTTGGATACAGGGCCGACGCATCTGCGGTGATGAAATAGCGGGTGGCACGAGCCTTCCCCTCCATGCGGACATCTCCCTCAGCAATGGCGTGGGATAGCAGACGCTTCATCTGCGTTGCGCTGACAGAATTCGACAGTCCATCCATGAGCGCAGGTCGTGAGGCACCGGGATGATACTGAAGAAAATCAAGGATTTGCTCGTAAGTGTCCATAAAGAGCGAAAAGAGAATCGGTCCAAATTGGCTCGATTTTACCACAGAATCGGTCCAAGTGTGAACCGATTTAGGCCGTTTTTAGACAGGATTTGGACCGATTTTGTCCAGAAGTTTGGGAAACGCAATCAGCGGTGTTGAGCGCTTTGCCATGCTCGACGGCGATTTTGAGGATGTTGAGGTGCCCCGGATGGATCAGGTCAGCGCTCATACCGACATAGACGAGCGGGCGGGCGCGAGGAGGGGTTGGGGTGTTCATGGGATCAGTTCGGAATAGGCGGGTTCACGGAGATAGGCGGCGAGAAAGGGGGGATTACGCAATAGTAAGTAACTTGAAATTGCGTAATTCTATAGGAGCTCTTGTAACTGCTCAGCAGCAACGGGACCGGCTTTGCCGAAGTGGTAGATGTTGCGGTCGCGGAAGGCGGCGAGGTCACGGGTGGAGCGGGAGGCGAGGACGGTGCGCACGAGTTCCGGAATGCGGGGAATGTCATCGATGCCGAACTCGGCGCCGACTTCGGGGCGCACGGCGATTTCCCAGGCGGGATAGTCGAAGTCTTCTGCCTCGAAGCCGCGGAGGTCCGGTTCGCCGTTGAAGATGAGCGTTGGCTTTCCCTGCAGGAAGGCGTAGTCGAAGACAATGCCGGAGAGTTCGCTCACCATCATGTCGGCGCGAGCCATGCTCTCCGAACCGTTCGGGGCTCGGTCGAGCGTGAAGTGCGGGCGGCCCGAGAAGGTCTTCTCGATGTCGGCGAGGACTTCGGGGAAGGAGACGGCGGTCTGCGGGTGTGGGCGGAAGATGACGTCGAATTCGCCGGTGGCGAGAAGGTCGGCGATCATCCGCTTGCCGAAGCGGTTGAGGAATCCGTAGGGCTTCCAGGTGGGGGCGACAAGGACGACGGGGCGGCAGGGGGCGGAGGACGGAGCCTCCGCGGCAGGATGTTTCTCGGCTGCCGTCGCGACGAGACCGTCATAGTAGGTGCAGCCGGTTTCAAGGAGTTGCTTGGGCGGGTATCCGCGGAGTTTCTCCAGATAGCGGGCGGCCTTGATCTGGTGCGGGCCGGCGCACATCACGGTGTCGAAGTGGTCGAAGGCGAACTTGCGGTAGGTGAAGAAGTCGGTCGGGGCGTGGACGAGGTGGACATAGTGCCGGACGTGCTTCGAGCGCCGGATGGTGAGCACGTCGAGCTGGGGTGTCGTCATGACGACGACATCGGCCTTGAGGTGGTTGAGGTAGGGCGGGGTGAGGTTCGGGGATACGAACTTCACGGCGCAGCCTGGGGCGGAATGACGGAGGCCGGGATCCTCGGCGTCGGAGGAGACGTAGAGATACGGGACCTTGCGATTGTCGAGCGCCTTGAGAACCGGCTCGAAAACGGGCCAGTACTGCTTGCCCTCGGAGTAGAAGACGAGGGCCTGCCCGGCGCTTCCTGACGATGCGCCGGAGCCGCGGGCGAGAAGGGCGTCGCGGACGCGGTAGAACAGGCCCCGGCAGGCATAGGCCAGCGATGCCCCGACGCCGATGAGAACATAGAGCAACGTGCTTGTCGTCGTGGGGTCGATGTAGGAGAGGAGGGGAGGAAACATCATGGGCTAGTCCTGCAGATTGTAAGAAAACTTAAAGTCAACGAGTTCAACGATATCACCTTCGCGAAGGGACGCTGATGGGAAGCCGACCCCGACATAGCATTTGCCGTTCGTCCAGACAAACTGTTCTGGGTCTTTCATTCGGATAACGTATGTTGCGGTGTCACCATGGATGGTTCGACCTTCGGCTCGGCCATGCGCGAAGCGCAGATAAGAGGATTCTAGGAGAGCCTGACGCGCACGGAGACGCAAAGTGAGCGTATAGCCTCTTGGGGTAAAATCCGGTATAGCAAAACGAAGGTATGCTTCGGGAGTCTGTCTTCCTTTGTACCGGAAAGTGCGTGGTGAAGAAGTATCTTGCACAAAGCACTTGAAATTATTGAACGTTTCCAGAGTACGTATGGCGGTCGGTAGTTCGGGGTAGATGCCATCATTAACCTTGCGGCAGAAGGAATACGAAACGAAGGCCGCAATGATCGCAATGAGTGGCAGTAGATAGGTGACAGTTTTTTGCATATCAAACTTCTTTATTTCGGCAAGGATTTCCAGTTGGTTCCGTTTCCCGGATTTCCAGAGACTCGGAACTCATGGACAACATCGAATCCTTTTGCCTTGAGAACCACGTCGCTCCATCCTTGGGTGTTTGGAATCAAGGTGCAGACAAGGGTCTCGGCGTTTTGTCTGAATTCCGATTTTCCAAGAGCGAAATAAGCCGCATGGGCCACCGTTTTGAAGCCATCGTTTGTCGTGAGCGAATGGCGTTCGCCGACATCCTTTGTCATCAGAAGCGGAAGGAAAGAGGCGGGGTTTCCCTGCACTTCTTTTGTCATCGTCTCCACACCAACAAAATGTGTCCCAGTGAATCCTGTAGGCGATACGGCACATCCGTGGTCAGCACAGAGGACGATGCGCGTATTGTCGTAGACACCATATTCTTTCATCCATGCAAGCCAAGACACGACTCGCTCAAGAGACCAGGAAAAGCAGGCATCAAGTCCGTCAGCAGAGAGTGTTTCCCCATGCGGCGTCAGGTAGGGGGAATGCGTTGCCTCTGCATGAATGTGAACGTAAAGTCCCGCATTGTCTTCCACCACACAGGAGATTGATGGAAGGCAACGGAGAAAATTAAATGTTAGTGTCGCCATTCGCGGATCAATCTCCTCGCGTAAATGCCAGTCGCCGTCATCATAAAGGAAGGATCGCGCACCACGGGGGATGGATCGGAGAACAGCATTTCCCCTAAGAATTGCGACATCGCGTCGTTTGGCGCCGAGATTGCCCGGGTCTGCTGTTTTTGCCTTGTTTGCCCATGTTTCGCTGGCTTCCTCAAAAAAACGAACATTGTTTGGAACGGAAAGACCATATCCCAAATATCGTTTGGTGCAAAACACGCGATAGTTTTCCTTCTCGATGGACTCAATGTAGGAATTCCATGCCTCGTTGTAGGCCTCGCGAAGGGTCATGCCTCGTTCGTTGACGGTGTTCGGTGTGAAGTCAAGTCCACCAAGAATTGCCGGGACGTTCGGAAACGTGAACGAGCCGACGGACATCGTGTTGCGATACCACGTGAATCCGTCAAACGTCTCTCTCCATTCTGGATGTTCCTCGAGAATGGAGGGAAGCCGCACGGATGTGAGACTATCGAGCAGTAGGTAGACGACATTCGTTCCCGTTCGCGAAAAGGCGAATAGTGGTGTGTTGTCATTTGATTCTGACGTATCGTGGGCGGAGGATTGCTGTGAGGGGAGGGACGCGAGACCGATGCCCGTGCGAACGAAGAACGAGACGAGGAGAACGCCGAGGCCAACGACAAATGCGCGCTGACGTGACAACCGACGGAAGGAAAACCACAGCGTTGCGGCGCCAATAAGGAGAAGGACCGTCTCGTGCGTGATGGCATCGGCTCCGACGAGCAGGTTTTCCGGCTTGGAGAAGAATCCCTGAAACAGGACGCCGTAATCGGCTGGAACGAAATTGCCGTAAATAAACGCGATGCCGAAAACGACCCAGAGGATTCGGGACAAAATGCTTCCCACCGCATAGGGTAGAAAACGAACGGCGCACCAAGCCACTGCACCAAGCGCGGCTGTTTTCACGAGTCCCGATATGAAGAGGGTTTTGCCTGAGAGACTATGGGCCCCTGCCGGAAATGTGGCGTAGACACAAATTGGGGCGCAGAGGAGTATCTGCGCGCCAAGGCACAAGGCACACAGCGTCGCAATGACAGGAAGATGGACAGTGGCGGGGGCGTTTCCGGAATCTTGAGAGGAAACGGGCAGGGATGCTGCCACGCAGGGCCAGGCAGCGAAGAGGACAAGAGATGCCCCAACGCCGAGGAGAGGACGTGCCATTGCGCCGAGGAAGGCGATTGCCGGAATCCCTTCCGTTGGAAGCCCCCCCCAGCGGACAAGAGCGATGATCAGGAAGAGTGTGCATTCCAGCAAAAGGGAGGCACGGAAGCCAATGGGCAACGCCTCTGGAGCAAAACGGGTTGTTTTTCCGACATGGATTGCGGAGAGTGTCGCCGCCACGAAAAGCAGGGTATGAAAACGTGAAAAAAGAAGTGATGTATCGCGGAAGAAGGTGGGTTGTGTTGGTTCTGGCAGGAGAAGCGCTTGACCAGCAAGAAGAAGCGCCAGCAACAAAACCCCGACGATGGTCGCGGGCAGTCCCCAGTCAGGGATGTTCCAACTTCCCCGAACAGGGGCTTTGGTGTCTTTGTTTCGGAAAAACACTTCGCTTCGGACGAGGGATAGGGCCTGGCTGAGGGTCCAGTAGAGGACGACGGCCGAGGCGCAACGATAGAGCAGGACGAGGAAGATGAGCGCGACGGCGATGTACTGAATGCGTTCCTTCGGCTCGCGGGGGTCTGCGTAGCGCCAGCCGCTCACGAGGTTGATGAGCGTCATCAGGATCGCGAGGAGGTTGACGGGGATGCCGGCGAAGCGCGCGATGGTGTCGGGGCGCGAGAGGTCGTGGATGTACAGGAACGGGACGCCGGAGAAGAGCGGCAGCTCGGCGAGGTAGTGGTAGGCGGCGAGCAGGAAGGGAATCTGGACAAGGAGTCCGAGGACGGGAATGAGGGCGGTCAGCGGCTTGTAGCCGTAGCGGCGGTGGATTTCGCGGGTGTAAAAAAAACGCTCGCGGCCCGTGTACACGGCCTCGATCTTGTCGATTTCGGCCTGCATGGGAG
>JAEEGL012532550.1_pt1 | contig 11491 bp, 9 predicted proteins | sample 9134231 | NCBI WGS metagenome assembly JAEEGL01 (sample SAMN16246548, study PRJNA631951) | gut metagenome | biome: gut microbiome; feature: rumen; material: fiber-attached | host: Bos | place: Iran: Karaj | collected 2018-10
GAACATTCCAATTAGCTCTTGTAATATTACTTATTCCATCTATACTTAAATTAGTACTTAAGTAAGCATAACCTATTCCTAATAATATTATGATACTAAATAGAACAAAAACTATTTTTTCTCTTTTGTTAGTTCTCATATTATCACCTATTATAAGTATAGCATATAAGCATACAAAAAAGAAGAATGTTAAAATTCTTCTTTTTATTGTTCTGCAAAACAGTTATCTATAGTAATTGTATTAGTCTTAGGATTATACTTACTAAATGTACCTATTATCATTATTTCATTACCTGGTGTGAAGTGATCTAGATAAGTATTAGCCATCTTACAATTAATATTTATATTATACTTATCTCCTTCTCCATCTTTATAACCTAGTAATAATACTTTATTCTTATCATCTACTTCTAATAGAGATGTATCTATTCTAACGAATTTTTTATAATACTTATTATAAGCCTTATTTTTGTTTTTATAAAAATCTATAGCTAAATCTAAGTCTTTTATATTGATAGCATTAGTATTATATTTTAAATTCCAAAAACCTAATTCTTTATCTCTACGACCTTGTATTTGATTATATTGTATTACTTTATAACCGATACCATAATAAGCTCTACTACCACCATCTTTATATGTATGTAATGGTAGAGCAAAGAATGGACCAACATTAAAACGTGATACACATATTACATCTGTAGATATCATAATAGTAATAGCCATAGCGATTAATAGAATAGTAGTTAGTATTTTATTATAATTTCTTGGTTTTTTTTCTTTTTTCTTTTTTTCATAATACTCTGGTTCTTCATCTTCATAGTATTTAACATCTTCATCTAATACTTCTACTTCATCTATTTCTTCGAATAGTTTTTTTTCTAATTCTTTATCTTCTATTTCTAATACTTCTGTTTCTTTCTTTTTATTCTTTGCCATAATAATCACCTAACCCCAATTGGTAGACATATTATATCATAAAAAAGCTAAAAAGTAAAGATTTACTTACTTTCTAGCTTGTCTTTAAACTCTTGTTCTGTCCATATAGGTATACCTAATTCTTGAGCTTTAGTATATTTACTACCTGGGGATGTACCTACTATTACTGCTGATGTTTTCTTTGATACAGATGATGATGTTTTACCACCTAAGTTTTCTATTAACTCTTCTGCTTCATCTCTTGTGAATAGTTCTAGACTTCCTGTAAGGACAAATGTTTTATTATTGAACTCTTCATTTCTTTCTATTTGTTGTCCTAAATAATTCATATTTAATCCTAAGTCTTTTAATTCTTCAATAATAGCTTTATTATTTATATCACTAAAGTAGTTTATTATACTTTTAGCAATTATACTACCTATATCATTAATGCTTGTTAAGTCTTCTTCTGTTGCTTCTATTAATTTATCCATTGTACCATAGTTAGAAGCTAGTATTTTGGCTGTTTTTGCTCCTACATGAGGAATTCCAAGTCCAAATATTAATCTTTCTAGAGAGGCTTTTTTAGACTCTTCTATGGCCTCTAATAAATTATTAATAGATTTATCTCCATAACCTTCTAATCTTGTTAAATCTTCTCTATGCTCTTTTAGAGAATATATATCAGCTATTGTTCCAATAAATCCAAAGTTGTAGAAGTCTTCCATTATTTCATCACCTAGACCATTTATGTTCATAGCGTCTCTAGATACAAAATGTATTAGGCCTTCGATGTGTCTAGCTGGACATTTATTATTTGGACAATAATAATCTACTTGGCCTTCTCTTTTTACTAAAGGAGTATTGCACATAGGACAATTGGTAATCATTACAAAGTCTTTTTCTTTTCCAGTTCTTCTTTCTATTTTTCTTTCTACTACTTCTGGTATTACATCTCCAGCTTTTCTTATTGAGACAATGTCTCCTATTTTTAAGTCTTTTTCTTTTACATAGTCTTCATTATGGAGAGTTGCTCGTGATATAGTAGATCCGGCTACTATAACTGGTTCTAATACAGCATTAGGTGTAATTTGACCAGTTCTTCCAACAGTAAATATTATATCTGTTAATTTAGTTAATACTTCTTCAGCTGGGAATTTATAAGCAGTAGCCCATTTTGGATACTTAGCTGTATATCCTAATTTCTTTTGTTCATCTATTCTATTTACTTTTATTACTACACCATCTATATCATATGGTAATGATTCTCTTTCTTTTTCTTTTTCTTCTATGAATTCTATTACTTCATTTATATTAGATACTAGTCTATTGTTAGGATTAGTTTTAAAACCTAATCTTTTTAAATAATCTATGGCTTCACTATGCGTCTTTATACCAAAGTCTTCTGGATTTGGTAAGTGATAAATAAATGTATCTAACTTTCTTTTAGCTGCTACACTACTATCTAATTGTCTAATAGATCCAGCTGCTGCATTACGACAATTTTGTAATAATGGTTCATTATTCTCTTTACGTATTCTATTTAATTCTTCTAGAGTCTTTTTATTCATGAAGATTTCTCCACGTGCTTCTATAGTAACTGGTTCTTTTAGTTTTAATGGAACTGTTTTAATAGTTTTAACATTATGAGTAATATCTTCTCCGACATTTCCATCTCCACGTGTTGCGGCTTTTACTAATACTCCATTTTCATATTGTAAAGATACTGATAAACCATCTATTTTTAATTCACACATATATTCTGGATTAATACCTTCTTTTCTAATTCTTTCATCAAATGAAATGACTTCACTTTCTGAGAAAACATCTGATAGAGACATCATTGGTATTTTATGCGCTACTTTTTCAAATCCATCGATTATTTTTCCTCCAGCATGTTGTGTTGGGGAGTTAGCTTCTATCCAATCTGGATGAGCTTCTTCTATTTCAAATAATTCTCTTAAATATTTATCATATTCCTGATCTGTAATAGTTGGATTATCTAAGGTATGATAATTATAATCAGCTTCATTAATTATATCTATTAATTCATACATTCTTTCTTTCATATTTATCACCATCTACATATTATTTTACCATATTTAAAAGAAAAAGAGTTAACTGATGTAACTCTTTTTCTCATTTCTATAAGTTGCGATAAATAGAATAGCAATTCCCATCATTATTATTAGTCCACATAATAAGTAAAACATAATTGGTATATTCATTGCTGTATTTGGTACTTTTACTTGTGTTGCAGTAATTGGATTCACTTCATCATCTAGTGGTTCTTTAATGATAGAAGAATAATTATCTATTAAGTATTCTATATTATCCATATTATGAAATAATAATATAAATGTTTTATCATTTTCATCACTATTATCTTCTTTAAATACTTCATAGTTTAAAACAGCTTTAGCAAAATCACTATTATCTTCATTTAATGTTGTATCATATGAATAATCTATTTGTTCAGTTTGCTTATTATATTGTACTCTAATTAGATTTAATACTTGATAGTTGGTTTGGGTTAAATCTAAGTCTTTCTCATAATTACGACCATTTAATATAGAACGAATATAGTTTCTTTTAAATGCAAATTGATACTTTTCTGGGTATTCTAGTATTTTATAATTAACTACTAATTCTATATAATAAGATATTTTTCCTGTATCATCTACATCACTAATTATTCCTTCATCTGTTAATAACGCTATTAATTTTTCTTTAGTTAAATTTAGTTTTAAGTAAACAAATAGACTATCAACATCATATAGTTTATCATCTTTAAATTCTGGTTCTATTGTAAAATCACTTGGTTTTAGATTTATTATTTCTTGGGGATTTTCATATAAGTAGTTTTCTCCACTATCTGTAGTAGTTAAGGTAATGGTATTCCCTTCATCGTCAGTATTAGTAATTGTCTTAGTTTCTTCATCCGCATCAAATCGATAGGCTTTTAAATCAAACCCTTCTATAGATATAGTAAAATCATTATGTGAAATTGTCTTTGGCCATGCATCTTCCGCATAAACGTTAATATTTATAGTTAATAGTAAAGCTATTATAAAGCCTTTAATTATCTTTTTCATACTATCACCTATTATGATTATAATATATTTTTATAGTAAAAAAGAACACAAAATGTGCTCTTTACTATTATTGACATTAGTCCCAAAGATGTAGTGGATAATCTCCTGATTCGTTTCCTTCTGTTCTTACTAAGCTTTTAATTGATTCTCTTACTGCTGGGGCATCTTCTTTATATGTTACTCCATACCAAGTTGCGGTAGTTGGGATTACTTCACAAGTTGCGATCTTCTCGTCGATTGCTTTAAATAAAACATCTGGTATTAAATATTCGCATTTTTCTAAGTTGTCTTTGTTTTTCTCTAAGAAAGCAGTAAAGTTATCTTTAATATAAGTAAATATACTTGGATCAAATAATAACATATTCATTGATACAGTATCATCTTCTTCTACAGTAAATGGTTCAATACTTTCATCTAATGGAGTTGCTTTTATTGTTCCATCTTCAATTCTTCCTACCGAACTCTCTATTAGTTTTGTTAAAAATCCGTTTTCAACATTACATACTCCACGTTTAACAGCACCATTTTCTGTTATAGTATTTTTTACTAAATAACCTACCATACCATAAGTATGTTTTTCATTATTTGCATCAATATTCTTTAAGAATTCTGCTCCTTTTTCAAAGGCATCTTTTCCATAGAAATCATCGGCATTAATAATCATAAATGGTTCATTAACTTTGTCTTGGCAACATAGAATAGCATGTGCTGTACCAAGTGGTTTAGTTCTATCTTTTAATTCGTCATAAAATATTGGTACATTATCATTCTTTTGAAATGCATATTCTACTTTTACGTGTGGTTCTACACGAGCCCCTATTGTTTCTTTAAATATTTCATAGTTTTCTTCTTTTATTAAGAAAACAACTTTATTAAATCCAGCATTTAGGGCATCATAAATGGAATAATCAATTATAAATTCTCCATTTGGACCCATTGGTTCAATTTGTTTTAATCCTCCAAATCTACTACCCATACCGGCAGCTAGAATAACTAAAGTAATATCTTTGTTCATTAAATCTCTCCTTTTTTCTTTTATTATAGCATACAAAAAGAAAAAATAAAGACTTTGTCTCTATTCATCTTCTACATATGCTGTATCTTCTCCACGATATACTTTCTTTGGAGTAATGGCTTTATACTTTTTATTATTAATAATTAACTTGTAATCTTTAGTTATCATATTATCATATACTCCTAAATATACTTCTTCTTTATTCTTTGTTAATTTATTATAATAAGTTTTTAATGAGTCAGATACATTGTTTATTTTTTTATCTATACTTTTTACTTCTATAAAAGTAAGATTTTGTTTCTGATAATAATAAGTGGTTAATATATATTTTTCTGTTAATGGATAGGATTTCATTGAACTATATTTATCTAAGTACCATTTATTATTATTTTTATAGTAATAACCAATTGTTCTTTTTTTAGAATTCTTTATATAGGCAAATACACCATTTTTATAATTTATTTTACTTTCTATAGAACCATTGTTAGTTGTTTTTTCTATTGCTTCTTTTAATGAGTCATATGATTCATTATATATAGTAAATCTATATGTTATTAGGCCACATATTATTACGATTATTATTGTTATTGTAATATAAATTGCTTTCTTCATTTTATCACCTACTATACTTTTGATAATTTCTTATGATTCTTCATTAGTTTCTTAATACCATGTGGATGTTTAAAGGCTACACTTACTAGTGAATTAGTTACTTCTACTACTTTACCAGTTCCAAATGTTTCATGATAGACATAATCGCCTACTTGGTAGTCAACTTCTTCTTCTCTAAACATGTCACTTGTATCTACTTTTACTTCTTGTTTAACTTCTTCTTTAACATTAGATTCTAATAAATCAGTATTTATTTCACTTAAAAATCTACTAATTGGATTTATTTGTTCTTTTCCAAATAGTGTTCTACGTCTTGCATTAACTAGATGAAGATCATCTTTCGCTCTAGTAATCGCAACATAGCATAATCTTCTTTCTTCTTCTAGTTCACTATTTTCCATAAGTGAATTCATATGTGGGAATATTCCTTCTTCCATTCCTACTACAAAGACATGACTAAATTCTAAGCCTTTAACAGAATGAACAGTCATTAAACTTATTCTATTAGAATCTTCTTTATAATCTTCTACATCACTTACTAAACTAATTTCAAATAAGAAATCTTCTAAAGATATTAGACCTTCTCTTTCTTCAAATGATTTAGTAATTGATTTAAACTCTTCTAAGTTTTCTAATCTTATTTCTGATTCTAATGACTTTTCATCTTCTAGTTCTTTTCTTAAACCAGAGGCTTCTAATACTTTATCTATTAATTCTGTTAAGGTTAATTCTTCTGAAATAGAAGTTAATTTTTCAATTACATTTCTAAATTCTAATTCTTTTCCAGAAGTAATAGCTTCAAAAATACTTATATTTTCTAAATCAGCTTTTTCTGTTAATTTTTCTATTGTCTTTAAGCCAATACCTCGTTTAGGAGTATTTATTACTCTTAGTAATGATACATTATCTTTAGGATTGTGAATTAATCTTAAATAAGCTATTAAGTCTTTTATTTCTTTTCTTGAATAGAAGTAGAAACTTCCTACTACTCTATATGGTAAGTTTTCTTTTAACATTTCTTCTTCTAAAACACGTGATTGAGCATTAGTACGATAAAGAACTGCTATATCTTCATATCTAACATCTTTATTTACTAATTCTTTTATTTTTCTTATTACATATTGGGCTTCATCTTTTTCATTATAAGCTCGATAATATTTTATCTTTTCTCCTTGGCCACGTGCTGTCCATAGTTTTTTATCCTTGCGCATTTTGTTATTCTTAATTACATCATTGGCTGCATCTAGAATAGTAGTTGTTGAACGATAATTTTGTTCTAAAAGAATAGTTTTAGCATCTTTATAGTCTTTTTCAAAATTTAATATATTTTTATAATTGGCTCCTCTAAAACTATAAATACTTTGTGAATCATCTCCAACACAAGTAATCTTTCTATTCTTTTCACTTAATAATTTAGTTAAAATATATTGAGCTTCATTAGTGTCTTGATACTCATCTATTAAAATATATTTATATAAATTTTGATATCTTTCTAAGATATCTGGATTCTTTTTAAATAATTCTATTGGTAATAATAATAAATCATCAAAATCTACAGAATTATTTCTTTGTAATTTATCTTCATACTTTCTATATACTTCTTGTATTACTTTTTCATATTCACTTACTGCAAATTTTCCATATGCTTCTGGTGACATCATTTCATTTTTACAACTACTTATTTTGTTTCTGATAGCTCTTGGATTATATATTTTAGGATCATAATTACTATCTTTTAATATCTTTTTGACAACAGTTAGTGAATCATCACTATCCATTATTACAAAATTTCTATCATAGCCTAAAACACTAAAGTTTTCTCTTAATAGTTTTAATCCAAATGAATGGAATGTTGATATCTGTATGTTTTTAGCAACACTACCAATTAATCCATATATACGATCTTTCATTTCTCCAGCAGCTTTATTGGTAAAAGTAATAGCTAAAATATTATAGGGAGATACATTCTCTTCTTCTATTAAATAAGCTATTTTGGTAGTTAATGTTTTAGTTTTACCAGCTCCTGCTCCAGCTATTATTAATAGAGGCCCATCGTTATATAAAACAGCTTCTTTTTGTTTATCATTTAATGTTGTTAAATCCATGTTTATACCTACTTCCTAACGTTTATTATAACATAATTACATAATAAAAGAAGTGTTACTTAACACTTCTATATAATTCTTGTAATTCTCTAAACTTTGATTGTTCATCATATTCTTGTTGCTTCTTTATTCTTTCTTGTCTTTCTTTTTCTCTTTGCTCTTTTAACATCTTTAATAGTAATTTATAATCATCTAGTGTCAATGAATCTTCTAGTTTCTTAACGATTATATCATCTTTTGAAGTATCTTTTTCTTTTACTTCTTGTTTAGGCATTGCTTTAGCAAAAAGCGGTGCTTCTAATGGAGTTATATTTTCTGGAAGTACTGATACTTTTTGTTTTACATATACCTTTTTTACTTTAACTGGTATTTTATATTCTTTCTTTAAGTAAATCATAATAATACGATAAACTATTAAGAATAATATCCATACTATAAATATTACACTTGATAATTCTATTAAAGCTTGAGCTTGTTTATTTTGATATATAGATGCTTGTGTAAAGACATCTAATTTTTTAGAAACAACAACATTTAATATTAATAATAAAATATAATTTAAAATACAATATACGATAATATTAATATTCTTTATAAGATTAGATACTTTATAATTAAATATACTTATATATAGTATGATGTTTGTTATTATCAAAGCTGCCAAGTAAATAGCAACATTTGGAAAGTAAACAGCTATGAAGAAGTTGTTCATCATATAATCAAACATCTTGGCAATAGAATCATGATAGACAACTAGAGTAATGACTAAGATTACTAAAGCTGCGCCAAGATAGATTCTTTTTGCATTTTTCATATTTTTCTTATTGATGTTATATAATAGATAACCAATAATACCTAACATAAAAACGGCTACTATAAATAAATTAGAACTTTTAGATACTTCTACTAGTACACCTAATTTATCTATAAAAGACATCTTAGTCATATACCCACCCCCTGATTCTTAATTTTTATTCATCTACTACACTAACTAATTCTGAAATATAAATCGTTTGTGTTTTAGAATCATTATTAGTACATGTTACTAATGTCAATGTAGTTTTTTCATAATTACGATAAATACCTATTTTACCAACTTTATCTTGTTTATAGATATTTACTATATTATATGTATATACTTTATTTTTATAATTAACAATTAGTTGATCTCCTACTGCTAGCTTATATAAGTCATTAAAGAAAGCTTTCCATCCTGTTCCTGAATGACCAGCTAGAATAAGATTTCCTTTTTCAATATCTGGATATGTAGATCCAGCTACTACTAAAATATTTTTCTCAACATCGTTTTCTGTTGAACGATAATCTAAAAATCCTTTTTTCAAATTAATTTTTGGTATTGTTAAGTAGCCAATATAGTTATTAGTTACTTCATCTGGTAAATTATTTTCCAGTTTTGTATTATGTTCTTCTTCTGCTTCTTCAATGTTTATTATTTCATTTCCATCATAGAAAGCATTTGCCATATAGTCATAAGCAACTATCTTTTTAGCTTGAACATAATTGTAAGAAAGAAAGAATCCTCCTAGTAATACTACTAGGGCTCCTAGAACACCTACTGTATTGGGAGAGATTCTTTTTTTGTTATCTACTAACTTTTTGTCCATTCTTGTATACGTAACCAATTCCAATACCAATTATTGCAATACCAAGAATTGCTAGAAGTAATGAGTTATCTGCAGTATCAGGTACTACTACTTCTGGTGTATTCAAGAAATTAATTTGATGTGATTGATGTTGTTCATCAATTGTAAATGTAACAACTTCATTTGCTTTCATATATCCAGCTGGTGCTGAAATCTCTGATACTGTATAAGTACCATATGGTAAATCAGTAAGTACATGTGCTTCAGTAGTAGTTGTGAATTCAGCTACTTTTTCTCCTTTAGCGTTTGTTACTTGTAATACTGCTCCAGCAAGTGGATTCTTAGTAGATGCATCTAGTTTAATAATATTTACAGTTACTTTTTTAGCTGTATTTCCTATTTTTACTAGTACATCATATTTTTCATTTTCTACAGTAAATGTAGTTGGTTTTTCATTTTTACTATATCCTTCTGGTGCTTCTGTTTCTTCAACAGTATAAGTACCTGGATTTAAGTTTCTAATAATATGACCATTTACAGTTGAAGTCCAACTAGTAATAACTTTTCCATTAGAATCTTTTAATACTAATTTAGCTCCAGCTAATGGTTGATTAGTAGCATTATCATATTTGATAACTGTTACTTTTGAACTAGCTATATCTAATGTTACACTTTTAGAAGTTGTAACTGGTTCTTTTACATAACGTCCAACATTTTGCATGTTGCTGCTAGTTGGTTGATATTCATATACTTTATAAATATAACCAGTTCCTTGAATGTTTACTTTTATACTCATTGATGTTGAAGTAACATTCTTAGATGGTACTTTTACAAAGAAAGCTTCATTAGCTCCAAAAGTACTCTTTTCTTTTCCATTTGCATCTACAACTATTGTTCCAGTTGGTGCATTAGATACTGATACTTTTATTGTAGAAACATTATTTAAGTTTGTAGCTTTAATAGCTTGTGATACATAGTATCCATCTTTTAATGTCATTGAAGTATCAGCAAATGATACATCAAATGATGTAGTTGGATATGCTTTTCCTTTGTATTTTTCACCATGTGCAACTAGTTCTTTTACATAGTGTCTTAGGTTATAACCGTCTGCACCAGTGCTTTTGAAAGTAGATGATAAGTTCTTTCCACCTTCATTGTTGTCTAAATACCACCAGATTGCTGTTTGTGTAATGTAATAATCTTTGTCTTTGTTTCCAGTAATATTTTGACCTTTCTTAATTATTTCGGCAATTGCTCTGTCTCTTTCTTGGACAAATGTTGCCTTAGTATTTTGAGCTGTATTTTTATGTCTTGTAAGACAATATAATAGCTCTCCACTTGTCATCTCTTTAGTTGTAAAATGAACTCCTCCAATGTATGTTCCAACTGAATGTGGATCACCTAAACTGATAGTCTTATCAACAGCTCGAACATTAATTACAGAAGTTCCAATTGTTGCTACCATAATAAGTAGCGCGCATAGGATTTTAGTTAAATTATTTAACTTCTTCATTATTTCATTCCCCCTCACTCAATGTGTATGTATTATAACACAAAATCCCTATTTTAGCAAGCTTTTCTTACTTAACACACTATTATAAAATCAATTTAAATTAATTTCAACCAATTAATTTATCTTTTCTTCGAAAAGAATATTATTATGAATATCATAAATAGTGAACTTTTCTTCATCATAAATCATATATGATGCTTCAAAATTATTATGTGGTTTCGATATACTTCCTGGATTTATATAGTAGTTAGTTTCTATTTTTTCTATGAATGGTACATGATAATGACCAAATATTAAGATAGAATTAGTTTTATCCCAAGTCTTCTCATTATAGACGTGTCCATGAGTTAAATATAAATCATGATTTATTGTTTGTAATTTATAGTAACCATCTATCATTTGGAATGGTGATACTTCGACATCAATATTAGTATCACAATTTCCTTTCATACAAATCATTTTATCTTTATATGCAGTTAGAAATTCTCTTACGGCTTTAGGATCATAATCTGCCATCTCACTACTTAAGTATAAATCACCTAATACTACTAAAGTATCACAATGTAGTTCCCGAAACCGAGTATCTATTAATTCTAGATTTGTTGTTAGACCATGTATGTCAGATATAA
>JAEEGL012815553.1_pt1 | contig 11491 bp, 2 predicted proteins | sample 9134231 | NCBI WGS metagenome assembly JAEEGL01 (sample SAMN16246548, study PRJNA631951) | gut metagenome | biome: gut microbiome; feature: rumen; material: fiber-attached | host: Bos | place: Iran: Karaj | collected 2018-10
AAAGCATCAGTCCTTTTGAATTTCGCGCCGAGAACAACGCCACCAACACCTGGAAACTGTGGACAATGTATATACGTGCAACAGGAAAGACAGGGACCGGCTCCGGCGCTGATGCCATAGGAATGAATGCAGTAAGCAAATTCAGCGAGACGGAAAACCGCGGTGTTCTCGGTACTGTATATGACGATATTATGGCATACGATCCTGGTAACGCAATGATCTCGTTTTCAATTGAAAAAGGCGATGGTTTAGCTTACGGTTACTCTGTAGATTTAGCTTTCCGTACGAACGAGGATTGCGATTTGCTACTTTCACAGGAAGCTCTTGACCGTGTCCTTGGCGTTGGAGAGCAAGAGGCGAGCGATTTGCACAGCACTGAAGCCAATTTAATGGGTGGCGGAAGTACGGCGTCTTTCACGCTTTCCGGTGATATGATAGGAACTAACAGCAACGCTGCCAAGGAACTGATTCAAAACATCTACATCGTCCTTATTGATACTGATTCCGGTGCTATATTAGGCGTAGTTGCAGCGGATGAGACGGAAGTGATTCTTGAGCAGGGAAATGCAACGTTAGCCGTATTTGAACCGAATATATCAGATAACGGAATTCTGTCAAAGGGTGTAAAACGCGAGTCGAACGTAATTACATCGATGACCAAGAATCACCCTGTTTACGTAACAGCAATAGTATTCTTGAACGGTGACACGCTCCCTCCTGGAACATTAGCGGCAACTCAGCATCCGTCATTATACGGAACGATCAATCTTCAATTCGCAAGCAGTGCAAGTTTGACACCGATGTCGTATAGCGGATATTCGGGAGGGTAATGAATAATGCTTCCCTATATAAAAATCGGTGACATAAGAATCTCCGTATACTGGACGATGTTCTTTGTAGGAGCAATTGGAATTTTGATCCTGACGCTGATACGAAGAAAGCGCTACGGTTTCGGAGTAATCAAGTCTATCATTTTTACAATATTGACGGTTGTTCTCGGATTAACAGGTGCTAAACTTTTATACATATTTGAAAATTTTAAAAGCACTTTAGAAAACGGTGTCACGCTGGGCGGCGTATCTTTCTTCGGATCTGTATATCTTATACCTCTGCTGATGGCACCGCTTGGAAATCTGTTTAAACTAAAACCAAAACAATCTTTGGACGCTGTAGCTCCTGCTGTGGCTGTTATGATAGGATTTATCCGTGTAGGATGCTTCTTTAACGGTTGCTGCGGAGGTTGGACGACTAAAAGCGGATTTACCTGGCCGACACAGGCAATGGAAAGCATATGCGACTTTACGCTGCTGTTCATCCTGCTTCAAATGGAAAAAGAAGAGAAACTTAAAGGTTGGCTGTATCCGACGCTGATCACAGCTTACAGTTCTTACAGGTTCCTGATCGAATTTTTAAGAGACACGCCGCGCGGTTTTCTCGGTCTTGCAAACGGCCACTGGTTCGCTATAGCAGGCATGATAATAGGTTCTGTCTGGATATTGATTTTAATTGCAAAAAGAAAAATGAAAACGAAAACAGCATAAATTACGGGATTATACTCGTATTTATAAATATGATTTTATTATAGAAGGAGGAAACATTCACATGATAAAGAGCAAACGGATGAAGAGAGTTCTACCGGCAGGGATTTGTTGTCTGGCAGGTGTCCTTGCAGTTTGGCTTACTTTATCCGGCATCGGATATGCTTTGTTCGGAATTACAACGTTAGATGTAGCTATAAATGACGTTTCAATAACTGCTGCACTTCCCGTTACGTATACCCCGCAAATGGACGGCGAAGATTATATCTATGATGATAACGGTAATTTGTTATTTGACGAAACTGCCATTAATGCTGAAGACGCTCTTGCTGTTGTCGACTGGAATTTTAGCGGCAGTGCAGGAACGCTGCGCGGAGAAGTCAGCGCTATGTACAGCAGCGGATGCCTTGCACCGGAGATGGATTCTGTAAAGGCAACGGTAGTCTTCACAAACACGAATGCAACGGACAGTATGCTGTTATCATTCAACTACGCTTACACTACAACGCTTGGAACCGGAGGTAAGCTTGAAGGCCTCGTATCCGGCGGAAACGTAAGTGAGACCGGCACGGTATCGGTTCTTCTGGCGCCGGGAGAGAGTGGATATATATCGCTCTATTCAGGCAGCGCGATAGAAGGCGTTGATGAGGTGCCGGAAGGTGAAACTCCACCCGAGTACGGTAACGTTGTACTGAATTTGTCAAATATCGTTGTGACAAATGCAAACCAGACATATACAGCTACTTTAGTTCCGGCTAACAACGGTATGTATCGCGCAAGTTTTGTAAACTCTGATGGCGATATAGTATCTTACGTTCTGACAACTGATGCTATCACACCGGAATTACGTGCAGAATACCCCGAAGATACAGTGATTAATGCTAATCAGGCGATAGAATACCGCTTGAGCGGCGGTTTGACACTTACTTCTCTTGAGGCAAACGAAAACTTCAGGTTTGATCACTGGCAAGGTGGCAGCGTAGATCTTGGAAGTGAAAATCCGGTGACCGTAAACCCGGCTTCTGGTGCACAGGTTACAGCAGTTTATCAACAGGAAAGTTATATCAACGCTTTTACAGTTGGTAATCATACATATTATTCTTGGGACGCGGCAGTCACAGACGCTGTGAGCAGCCATAACCCGATAATTCTTAATCAGAACTATTCATTACCGGCTGACAGTGCAGCAGCAACGGCAGCAGGCGAGACGCTTGGCAACTATGTTACGGTTAACGGCGATGGTTTGAATTACATTTTACCCGCCGGCGTACGCTTTGTAGTACCAAAATCTAATAATGACTTCGGTAACTTTACAAACGTTTTGCCTGCCGGTGTTACGGCAACTACTCCGATTACCCATTTCCGCACTCTTACTATTCCAAGCGGCGTTACGCTGCAGGTCAACGGTGAGATAAGCGTAAACGGTGATTATTACTGCAAACAGCCGTATGAATCGGTTGCAGGCGGAGCTCACGGGCTTATATCACTTAACCAGGATGCAAAAATCAACGTAAGCAACGGTGGTAAGATTTGGTGCTACGGCTTTATTGCAGGCGCCGGTGAAGTAGATATCTCTTCTGGCGGGCACGCAGCCGAATTATTACAGATATGCGACTGGGGCGGCGGTTCTGCTGCTCTCGGTTGGGCAACTAACACTGACAACCTGTTTAACGCGTTCTATTTTTCACAGTATTATGTGCAGAATATCGAAGCGAAACTTAAAGTGTACGAAGGTGCGACTACGGAAGTTGCTGTTGCTATCGTAGCGTCAGGTCAGGTCGCCAACTCGCACGCAGCGTTTATCGGCGAAGGCGGCTTGTTCCACATCACCGAAACCGGCGGATATATTGAACGCGTCTATAACGCTGCAACAGACCGTACAGATTATAACGTGCACGGTGATATGGAAACTTCCGGCATCACGGTCGGCATAATGCAGTACCAGCTCGCATCCGACTCGTACGTTCTCGGCATTAACGGTAACTTGAGCATAAACATTGAAGAAGGCAAGACTACGATGCTCAATGACTTTATGCTTCTGCCGGGTACGCAGATCAACGTTGCAGAAGGTGCTGAAGTTGAAATAGCACAGTCTACTACAATGAATGTAGTAAATCAAGATACCGGTGAAATTGAACAAGTAGAACGTCCCATTCGTCTGTTTATAATCGACGATTACGAATGGAACAATACGATTGATACGACAGCTGATCCGTTAGCGCAGCTCATGCAGCTCAATAACGGAAACGCTAATTACAGCTATCCCAGAAAACAGAATACGCTTCCGTATACGATTGCCAACGGAACAGACAATGATGAAATACGCGGCAACGTTACGGCCGAAAGCGCTGCGATCAACGTAGACGGTACAGCGACATTCTACAGCAACGTATTTACAACTAACTATATAGGATATCTATATGATACGATGGCAGAAATGCTGAACGATCCCGACACGCGCGCTGCTCTTGAAGCGCAGTATGGTGCAGAAACCGTTGCGTGGGCTGAAGAAGTTGTAAGTGCAGCATATGATGCTTCTAGGGATAAGCTTATAACCGGTTCCGGTACCATCATTAATAACGAGCCGATGGAAGGCCTTGACGGAAAGCTCAACCTTCTTACGCAAACAGGTACAACAAAGAATCAGGTTGAAATACCTTCAGCTGAATGCCTTGTTGAACTGAGCGAAGACGGTACGTATTCCTCGCTTGGAACAGGTACTTATCATAGTTATACAGATCCTGAAACAGGCAATAAGATCTGGTATAAAAATGAGATCAAATACTGCTTTGTGGTTATAGATCCAGCGACGCAAACTCCGGTTGGAATACTTCCGGAAATTACACGTAAAGTCGGTGTTGATTACGATATATTGACTGCCGAAGACCTCACTGTTGCAGGTCAAAGATATGCGATATTCGGCTTTGATGCAAGCACCGTTACTCAGTTTAATAATGAAACCGGTAAAATGGCAATGCAGGGTGTGCCGATTGGATTTATCCCGCAGGATGGTGAACTTATCGTTGACGGTCAGTGGAACCTCGTCGGAGACTCCAAGAACCGAAACTTTGCAACACCGGCAAGCTGGAACGCTCTTATGAGCGATCCGGAAGAATTAATGACATATCTTATGTCAACAGGTATAACTTCAGGTTGGGATGAACTTGGATTTATATTTGCGGATCTTACTCATATGAACGGATCAATGGCGGATATGCTCTGCGGCGGACTTAACGGTGAGATCACAGTGTACGTAGTTGCTTACGATAATTACGTGGCATTTGAAAATGAAACGACCGGTGAACGAGCACAGAGTTATCTCCCGACTGGACTTACTGCAGCTCAGTACACGATGACGACCGGAGAGGCGACTCTCACTCCTACCGTAACCGATCCGGCAACCGGAACGGAACTCACCGGATATACTATTAATCAGAATACCGGTAATATGGAAACAACCCTCACCGTTACCGGTGTCGACCGCGACCTGCTTATCAGCATGACGGCAGATTACACTAAAATCGCTCTTACCTGGGTATTCCAGGATGCTTCAGACGGTAGTGTTATTTACGATACTGTAAGTACAATATATGAAATTGGTACAGCTCCTGCTGAATCACCTGCATTCACAAATGCAGCGCATGCATATTATCTGATGCAAGGCGATCAGAACGTTAGACTGGCAGATCGTTATAGTGAAAGAATTGCCGAGATAGTGACCTTGTCTAACGGAGAAGCAGCTACCGGTACTGCAACGATGACCGGTGTTTCCCTTACCGGAATCACAGAGCCGTTGACGATCACAGTCCGTGTAGACGCATATGATTACAAGTTGAGCTTTACAGATGATAAAGCGGACGCTGAAATTGAAGATTTCTACGCTAAAGAAAGCGAACCCGTTGTTCTGAAGATAGAAAACATTCTTTCAGACAGCAAGTATTGCTTTGATACCGCTTCGGTAACGACCGGAACAGCAACGGCAACCGTACAGTACCAGGGCGCAGAGCTTGCTCTTACTAATGTAAGCAGTGACGCAGAAATTGCCTTGACCTTAAAACCCTACGACTACCTAATTCGGTATTATTTGACCAACAGCATCTACTATGATTTCGTGTCTGCTGGTGAAAACTCTGTATACACTTATGCAGAAGGCTATTATGACGCTAACTATGCTTACAACGGAAGTCCTTTAGGCGCTGTATACAGCCATGCTCTTGAAGGCCAGCCTGCGACGCTGACTGTAAGCAATGTTGCAAGTGACTACTCATATACGCTTAATGTTCAGCCGTTCGACCGCGCGCTCATTGTATATGATGAGAACAGCACGATAAAAATGGTGGCGTATTCAAATGGCAGTGATACCGGAAATAACTACCGCTATTATGCAAATCAATACGTCAAGAATCTTATAAACCCGAACGGAGCAATCATAGAAGATCATCTTGATCAATTATATGCTTATATCAGTACGAATGGTACAGGTTTCTTCCCTGTAACCGTACAGATCGGCACGTATTACCACGTTGTGGAATTCCGTTATTTCCAGCCTGACGGTACGATAAGCGGAACACAGTTGACTGATCTCTACAGCGTTGGATTGAATACACGCGTATTTGTTGAAGAAGAGGACGGTACGGTAAGTATAGATACCAACGACTTCCTTGCAGCTTATGCTGCCGGCAACAAGACAGTTCAGATGTATCAGACTGCAGGTGATAAAGTATTCTTATACCTTGCAAATTATTCCGAAACAGGCACAGGTCATTCGAATACTTATGATACTACATCCGATAACAAGACCGTTACAGTATCGAACATTGGAAAGAATGCATTTGTGAACGTTATAGTCGTACCGTACGCCAATACGCTTACGATAACCGACAGCGGACTGAATACAACGAATCTGTACTACGTTGACGCAAACGGCAACAATATTACAAACGGCTACAAAGCAACGGGCACGGCGCCGGTAACTTACAATGCCGGCTCATATCGTGCAATCACCGGTGTTTCCAAACTTACGAACGCATCGATAGACGCTACACCCGAGCAGCTTGAAGTTGGCGTCGACAGCGTAACCGTAACAGGCTATACAGGTGATGCAAACATGACGCTTACAACGATAAGCACGAAACACAAACTGACCGTTACCTACGTACATCCGTGGGGCAGCACGTCAGAAACCATTTATCCGGAATCAGACGTTTACTCGGTAACATTTGACGATCGCACGATCATCAACGCTGTAGTAACAACTGAAGACGGATCAACGGCATCACATACGGATAACGGCTTTACGGTCACTATGCCGGACGCTAACACTGTAACAAACGTTACGGTAGAATTCCGTTACGTAGCTATCCCGGGCACCGCGAGCGAGCGTTTGAAATACAACGTAAACGATCTAGCAAATTCCAATATAAACAATGCAACAGGTACAAATAAAAAGACTGCTACTGTCAATGTTATTGATGCCTATTACGGTATTTTCACTGTCGAGTGTCCGTATGCTTGCGCAATAATAATTGACAATGGTGATGGAACGTACACAAGACTTGAAGCAGTACCGGTCGACGGAGTTTCAGATACGTATATGTTCACATGCCCGAATAATTTTGATACAAACATATCGATTATTGTTGCTGTAAAGGGTGATGTTAACGGTGATGGTCGTTTAACTTCTCGTGACAGCACAACTCTCAGCAGAAGTAGGCTCAGTGTTGGCAATGATCAACACCTCGATTTAACTGGCATTGCAGTATTTTTAGCTGATACAGATGAAAATGGGCGCTTATCTTCTCGTGACGTCACAAGATTGAAGACTGCAATAATTAGTGATGGCACACCGTTTGAATGGTAAAAAATTATTAAATATAAAGGAGAAAAAAACATTGAAACATTATTTGAAGAGGATCATCTCATCTTTGTTAGCGGTTGTGATCATACTTTCGCTAACCGGAATGCCCATTAACGCAACGCTAGATGATCCGTCGCAAACACCGTTTTCAAACGGTACTGTTACCGTTGACGGAACCAGTGACCAAACAGTAACACTGAATTGGACTGTGGGAAGTAGCGACCGTGTAGTCGGTATAGAAGGCGACATTTACATAGCATCTAATGGCAATCCCAACAGTGCAGATGGATATGTTACCTTAATCGGTTTAACAACACCAAACTTCACCCTCGGTACTTATGACGAAATCGTTTTAGAATCTGGACATTTCCTTTATAATGGCGATCCTTCCGGTATTTTGCTCAACGCTGGAGACGTTCTTTTATCTGCAACATTTAATGTAGATAAAGATACACCTGAAGGAACGTATAATGTCTACATTGACGTTATTGAATTCATTGACGTTGGTGGAGAAGAAGGTTACTATGATGAGACACTTACTGCTACAATAACAGTTCAAACGGCCTCAACGCCTCCTGCTCCTTCACAGGGATATGAGCTTTACTATGCATTAGATATAACTACAGATACAGACACAGATAAATATATCGAATACAATCCCGGTGATACAGTAACTGCAACAGTTTATCTGAAGTCCAATCTTGCAGATACTCTGCAGGCGTTCGATTTCATTGTTACAAATGATGAAAACCTCACGTACACCGGCTATACGTCCGCGAACGGCACCCGTATTGAGAGTGGTACTGCTGCATCTACTGCAACAAGCCAGCACGTTCAGGCTGTCGGCGCAAGCAAGACAAGTCCGATAAACGTGCCTTTGCCTGCCGGCACTGGCGTTGAGATCGCAACACTCACGTTTACAGTTGCGAATACTGTCGCATACAACACCAGTTACCCCATCACGATTACAGCTGCGAACATAGCTGTTGCCGGAACGCCTGATAGCTTTACGCCTGACAGACAGACTGTAAGCAGTGATACGCTCGGCGTTGAGACGCTGAAACAGTACACGATCACGTACGATGACAATGAAGGCGACGATTCCGCGATTACATATACCGTTCCCGCGGACGGAACCAAAAATCATAATGAAGCATACGATATAGTTTTCACTATAGGTGATCGTCCCGGTTATACATTCCTCGGTTGGGATACAGACAAGACTGCGACGACTCCCACCTACACTGAAAACGGAACAACTCAGTTAGCAGCCAACGTCAACACTGATACAACACTGTATGCGATCTGGTCATATGATTTATATGACGTAATATGGCACTATGACGGCGATAATACCAGCAATGTATATACACAGAACGATGCATATCATTACAACGATACCGCTGCATATCCTACAGATACCAGCGTAGCACCCGCTCCTGTAAAGGCAGAAACAGTTGAAAAAGTTTATACTTTTGTTGGTTGGAACGCAGATTCTACAGCTACCGCGGCAGGTGATTTGACTGTTACTAGAGATATGGAATTCTATGCAATCTTCTCCGAAGCAGCTCATCCGTATACTGTAACGTGGAAATCCCAGGATGGCACAACTACATATGAAACGGACAACGTTGTTTACGGTGATGCTCCGTCATACGATGGTGATGAGCCCTCTAAAACTGCAGACAAAACTTACACATATAATTTTGCCGGTTGGGCTACCGATACCGATCAGGAAACCGGTACAGCGGAAAACCAATTGAATCCCGTAGTAACAAATATGGAATTCTTCGCTGCATTCAGCAAAACGTATATTGACTACACTGTAGAGTTCGCTCTCGGCGAACATCCCGCTTCCGATGCGGCCGCTCCCGCTTCTGAAACTGAAAAACACAACGGCGATACGATAACTCTTCCCGACGGTCCGGCAGCAGCTGACGGTTATGAATTTACCGGATGGTCTGACGGTACCAGCACTTATGATCCCGGCGACACTTACACGATCGACGGATGCGGTGCAACAATGACCGCACAGTACACGGAGAAGAAATACACCGTTAATTATGATGCAAACACCGGTTCCGGTAATGCACCTGCAAGTCATACAAATCTTGCTTATACCGCTGGATTTGAGGCTGCTGCAAACACCTTTACTGCCCCGGCTGGCTACAAGTTCAACGGCTGGAATACAGCTGCAAACGGTTCTGGTGTTTCAGCAGTTGCAGGCACTACCTACAAGCTCTCCACGATGGGACTTGATTCCACGACTCTCGCTGGAACGACCATCACACTGTATGCACAGTGGACGCTTGAAGACGACTACACAATTACGTATCTTGGTGATACCGGAGCGACTTATAATAACTCTACCACCAATCCGAACCCGACTTCTTATAACGTCGAGACTGAAACATTTACCCTTATCAATCCGGAAAAGACCGGCTACACCTTCAAGGGTTGGAGCGGCACGGGCTTGACCGGAGACACAAATACGACGGTTACTATTACTAAGGGAAGCACCACCGGTGACCTCGAATTCACCGCAAACTGGACTCCTGCGGAAGTCAACTACACAGTCGAGCATTATCAGGAAAACCTTGACGGTAATTATCCCGCCACTCCGACCGAATCCGAGACTCTGCAGGGCTATACAGAGGATAATACTGCAGCCGTTGAGAAGACTTACGCTCACTTTACCGCGCAGGCGTTCAGTCAGGTTGTAATTGAACCGACCGGAACCGTTGTTAAGATCTACTATCTGCGTGACACCTATACGGTGACATATCAGTACACCGGCAGCGTTCCCAGCGGTGCAACCGCTCCCGTTGACGATAACAGTCCGTATAAATACGGCGCGACCGTAACGGTTGAAAATGCTCCTGCTGCAGTCGCCGGTTACACCTTCAACGGCTGGAGCCAGACCGGAACCTTCGTCATTGATGCGAATACCACAATCACCGGTAACTGGTCGCTTAACACATATCACATCTATTTCAGAGATGATCAGGGTAATGTTGTTACCAACGGTGATCAGACGTTTGATGCTGAGAATACAACAATTACCGAACCCGCAGTTCCCGCAAAGACCGTAAATGCTGATTGGTACGATGCAGGAGAATGGGGAGACTATGATACAAGCATACTTGCTGATCAGGATGTTCAGCCTACTTATTCAGAATTAACATTTACTGTAACTTATCAGGATGAAAATGGCAACCCGTACACCAGTACGGATCAGGAGTATTCGATTACCGATCGTACTGTAACCAAACCTACTACAGTTCCGACAAAACCCGGATACACCGTAACATGGCCTGATCCTGACACTTCAACTTCAGGCAACAAGACGGTTACGGCGACTTATACCGCAACAGAATATACTATCACGTTTGTTCTTGATGGCGGTACGGATATTGCGGCTGACGCTGAAAATGGTATAACAGCAACCAACACTATGAAATATACCATTGAGTCAACTTGGACGTTACCCACAGCATCCGGCAAGACCAATTTCGACTTTGTAAACTGGAAAGTTACTGAGACAGATAATGAAGAGGGATGGGCTTCCAATTCCACAATTAACGGTGGCACTGCTGTTACCGGAAAATACGGTAACGTAACGCTGACCGCTCAGTGGACGCAGGCTCTGACTTATGCTGTTGAAGAGTACAAGTATGCTCCTACAGGTTACAAACTGCTGATCGTTGATGCTGCCGGCGCAGGCGATGGCAACGTTTATACGTACGATACCGCAACAATGTACTATACGGAAGATGCCAACTATCAGATCGGCACAAGCACCGGTGTGTTCTATACGCTTATTCCGGCAAGCGGATTAACGCTTACAGATGAACAGGTCGGCAAAATCTCAGCAGTTGCCGGCACAGCCGCAACGATCGATTATAACGGCGATATCAACGGCGACGGTACTGTCAATATTGCTGACGCGAACGCTATCTTCCAGATGGTCGTAGCGACCGGTTCTTACTACGGCGAATCACAGCTTACCATTGCACAGCGTCTTGCTGCTGATATGGTCAAGGCAACAGACAACGCTGAATATCGCGGATCCATCGAAGACGTCAACGCGGTTGTT
>JAEEGL012833302.1_pt1 | contig 11491 bp, 6 predicted proteins | sample 9134231 | NCBI WGS metagenome assembly JAEEGL01 (sample SAMN16246548, study PRJNA631951) | gut metagenome | biome: gut microbiome; feature: rumen; material: fiber-attached | host: Bos | place: Iran: Karaj | collected 2018-10
GAGCGGAATGAGGCCCGGCGTTGCCGTTAATTAGGCAGCGAGTGCGTAGTTTTCGTCAGCACTTATTTTTTTTCAGACTTTTTTACGAGTGCCCTCGTCTGAGACCTCGGCTTGCAACTAACACTTCGGTAACCCTGTCGATGCCAAAGCACCCCCAAGGTGAGAGCCGCGACAAAATGCTTGCATTTTGGCATGGCCGAACCGCGGGTGATTCTACCGAAGGTAGAATGCACCCCCCGTACTTATTAGTTAGCTCAAATATACAAAATTATTGTCAGTTCTCAAAGATTTCTCCATGCCGTTTTCGTCAAAACGGCCGGAATTTCTATCTTTTGTCTATAACCTAAAGGGTAAATAAACGAGGATAACATGAGAGTTTTTCAAAAGACTGTAAGTCTTTTTGCGCTTGCGTGTATGTGCGTCATGATTTCGGCCTGCGGCGATTCCGGCAGTTCCAAGTCCGACGATCCGGAAGAAGGCGAATTCCCCGCAAAAGATATTGATGTCGACAACAAGGTTTCCGATGCCGCCTATTACAGGGACCGGTTCTACAATTCCGGTACGGGGTCTTACGTGAACACGATCCAGCTCGGCATGTATATCTGGCTCGAAGACAATTCTACCGAAAATACGTCTTACGCCAGCAGTTCCATGTGTTACGACAATGATGGCGAAAACTGCTATACTTACGGCCGCCTGTACAGTCCCGGTGCCGCCCATTGCCCTAGCGGCTTTAGGGTTCCCACCAAGGATGACTGGTCCAAGACCATGGGTTACCTGAAGCGTTTCGACGAACTGGATACGGTCTTCGGTTTTTCGAAGGGCGGCTATTGCTACGAGGGATCCCTGGGTCTCGGTTGTTCCGATATTGGCGATGCGGGTTACTACATGACAAGCGACAGTGCCGTTGCCGTGGTCAAGGGGCGCTCCGTTTCCTTCAACCGCTCCCAGGAAGAGGGCTTCTATCAGGTTCGCTGCGTGAAGTATACCTACATCGTGGGCGAGGTCGACGATCTCCCTGCTTGCGATACGGTCAACCAGTATAGAATGAACCCTTACTATGTCATGAGCAAGAAGAGCAACTTCCGTTGTATCGGTACCCGCTGGGTCGACGACTTCTCGATCAACTGCGGCCATGTTGAAGACGACATGTTCGGCGTCTATCATGATTCCATGTACATCTGCAAGGGCAATAGCTGGCAGCTGGCCAGCATCAACGATTCCAAGGAAACCTGTACCGAAGAAAAGGAAGGGACGACGTTCCTGTTCAACGGCAAGTATTACGCCTGCGAAGATGAACGCTGGCGCGAGTTTACCAAGGCCGAAACCTATCTCGGCTATTGCAACGAGAAAAAGCGCGGTACGGTGGATTCTGTTCCTACGGTTTACAAGGTCTTCAACTATGAAGAAGGCGGCGACGATAGCAAGACGGTCTACTCTCGCTATGCTTGCGATTCCCTGGGATGGCGCGAAGCCGGACTTGCCGATTTCTTCGGCAAGTGCGATTCTTCCAAGGTGGGCCAGACGGCACACTATGAGGGTCTAGACTACGTGTGCCGCGGCAAGAATTGGGATGAATTTACGGAAGACGAAATGATCATGGGCGCGTGCACAGCTAAGAATCAGGGCCAGTTCGATTCGTCTTGGGTTGATGATCTGTACATTTGCGACAAGAATGAATGGCGTATAGCGACCAAAAATGACTACTTGGGCAAATGTACTTCCAAACGCGAAGGTGAAATTCTCGTTTTCGAATCCACCTACTATATCTGTGAAGATGAATATTGGGACGAACTCGAAGGAATGAGTTCTCTGTTTGGCTTGTGTACAGTACAGCGTCAGGCCGAGAGAGATACTTTTACTTCGCCTTATGATGCCAGCAAGACTGTTTATATTTGCGATAGTACCAGGTGGCGAGAACTTTCGGCCAATGATGTTGGTGGCGAATGCACGTATGAAAAGCAATATAAGGAAGTCCAGGTCGGATTCAAGAAATGGTATTGCTATAGTGAACTCTGGCGTAAGATGGATGATGTAGAAGAGGCTTATGGCTTGTGCCGCACAGACAATTTTGGAAAAGAAGTTTCTTTGAAGGGTGTGCGTTATGCCTGTCACCGTCAGGGCGGCTGGAAAGAGTTGACGAAAGTGGAACGCGCGTTAGGCGTTTGCAACGACTCGCTCGAAGGCAAGGTCGAGGTGATGGGCGATTCTACCTACAAGTGTCAATCTTATGAATGGGTGCGTAAATCCAGCCGTGAGATTTTAGGCGATTGCGATGAAACGGTATATGGCGAGACTGGCTCCTATTCCGGCGTGACGTATGTCTGCCGCGAGGACGGCTGGAGTGCCATTAGTGCCCTGGACGAAGCTCTCGGTATCTGTTCGCCCCTGAATGCAGGCGTAATTAAGCAGAAAGGTTCATCGGATTATCGATGCGAAGCAGATGGCTGGACACTGGTCGATGCGAACATTGCCAATTTGGGTGAATGTACCAGCGATACAGTGGTCATGAAAAAAGTCGGAAGCACCTACTACTATTGCAAGGACCATGAATGGAATGTTGCCGAATCTATTGAGCAGGTGCACGGCAAATGCATTGATAAACGCAAAGCGACGGTTACGTATAAAGATACGTTATACTATTGCAATGACTATGCGTTTAGCGGTAAAGGTTGGATGCTTTACGATGATGTCGATATGTCTCAAGGATATTGTGGTGTGTCGAACGACACATTGACTTTTAAGGGAATTCGTTACATGTGTAAGAGCAGTCGGTGGAGCGAAGCCTCTATTCGTGAATATATGCGAACTTGTACCACCGCTCGCGAAGGCCATGTCATGTATAATGGAATTGACTCCAGTGTTTGCACCGAAGGGAAATGGGTTGCTAAGCCCTTTAAAACCATGACAGATCCTAGAGATTCTAAAAAGTATGAGATTGCGAACATTGACGGTGTGACTTGGATGGTGCAGAACTTGAATTATGACGATGCTTCGGATTCTACGGAATGTGTGGATGAAGATGAAGTCAATTGCGGAGAACTGGGCCGTCTTTACAGCTTTACTTCGGCTAAAAAAGTCTGCCCGACGGGGTGGCACCTGCCCGAATCTTCGGAATGGAAAGCCATGGTTGCGTATGTCGATACGCTTTATCGCTATGCCGGTACAAGTCCTTTCTGGAGTGTAAGTAATAATTATCTGGGATTAGAAATGGAAATGACTGGACTGAAAATTTCATACCTGCGAAATGGCTTTGATGCGGCGGAAACGCGGTATAGAGTGGGTGTTGGAGCTTATTACTGGTCTGCGGAAGCTACCGTTATGTCTTTTGGATACGATTATGAAGACAACCAATCCACTTCGGGACAGATCCAAAATGAAAAGGCCATTGGTGTCGCAGTCCGTTGCGTAAAGAATTAGGGTAGGGGGAAGACTATGAAATTTTTCGAAAAAATGAATCGTGCAAGTTTGTTTGTCTTGATGATTGCCGTGTTCTGCGGGATATTCTTTGCCTGTAGCTCCACCTCGAGTTCTTCGAGTGATGACGAAGAGGATCTACCCAAGAATAATGGTGGAGCGGATTCCTTGAACAAGGCGGATAGCCTTAAGCTGGATCGCTTTAACGTGGCGGCCGAAGGGGAAGTCCTTGCCAAGGATGGACAAAAGTACAAGACGCTTACGGTGGGTTCTGCCATTTGGATGGTCGAAAACATGAATTCCGAAGAACCGCTGCTTGTTAAGAGCACTTGCTATGATTACGCCGAAAGCTGCGATTCTGACGGCCGGTTCTATATGCAAAATAGTTTCAGCGATGCTGAATCGGTTTGCCCGGAAGGCTTTACGCTGCCCTCCATTGCCGCCTGGAAGGAACTGATTGCACAGGGGGTCGATTTCAACCTGGAACTCGCCGGTATATGCGACAAGAACGATACGCTTGAATGCCACGACAACAAAAAGTTGGCCAGGTATCTTGCCTATGGTGGTGAGGCAATCGTTCTCCAGAAAAATGACAAGGGCAAGATTTCGTATGAGGTCGAGAATGCTTCGATGTATGGCTTTTATTCCTTGCGCTGTGTCAAGAACCGCTCAATCGTAAACAAGCTGACGGATCTCCCTGCCTGCGAGGTTTCTAATGCCAATGTCCCGGTGATGATGGTGGTGGACAGCATGGCTTATTTTGAATGTTCCTTGTTAGATGAAACATGGGTCCGTTCTGACAGCAGACTTTGTCAGGAATCTGAAAAAATGGATTTCTTCTTGTCTGGCGACCGGCTGTATGTCTGCGATGGAAATTGGCGTCTGGCAAAAGTCTCGGATTTGAATGTTTCCTGTTCCGAGAAAAATCTGGAACAGGAGTATACGTTGAACGACAAGCGTAATGCCTGTACCAAAGACGGTTGGATTGTATTGGATTATCCGGCTTCGGAACTGGGGTACTGTGGCACAAAACAGCAAGGCGTCCTCGCGACGACTTCTAACGGGATGATGTATTTCTGCTCCAAGTATGGTTGGATGCAACCTGAGATATCGAGTGTCTATGGAGAATGCGATGATAAGAATCGTTTCAAGGTCGTAGAATACCAGACAGACTCCTATTTCTGCGATGAAGAGGGATACTGGAGAGAAGCTTCCATGCTCGAATCTTCTATCGGTTTCTGTACCGATAGCCTAGAGGGCACCTTGAAGACTGATGACTATGACCTGTACAAGTGCGAATCCGGCACATGGTATAGCGCCGATCCCCTTGACTATCTTGGTTCCTGCAATGTCTCCAAGGCGGGAGATTCGACCTTGGTGTCGACTTCCAAGTTCCTGTGTACGGGCAAGGGCTGGATTTCGGGAACGGGCCTCGAAGACGCTCACGGTTTCTGTCTTGGTGCAAAGAACAATTCCGTGGTGGAATATTCAGGCGGTTATTACAAGTGCATTGCCGATGAATATCGGTGGAATAAGGAAAACTTTGAGGATTATGCACCTCCTTGTGATTCGACCACGCAAGGTGAAAAGTTGACGGTCGGTGGAACCGAGTATATATGCGATTTGAGTAATTACGGTGGTTGGCATGTTCCTTTCATTCCTCCTGCGATACTTATCTATCCTAGGTCTTCATCTTCTTACTGGTAGTTGTCTTTTGCTATCTTTGCGAGCGTGGTAGAATCCCTCTCAGAATTTCTTACTTTTGCTCGCTCCGAAACGCTTTCCCTCTTCAGCAAGGCTGAGGGGGGCGCTATTCATGTAAACGGAGCCACGGTGCCGCTGGCTGCCATGATGGTGGCAGTGCGGTTTCTTAAGAAGCCTGCCCCGATTCTGGTGGTGGCGAAGGACTACAAGAGTGCCGAAAATTGGGTAGAGAATCTGGAAGGGTTGCTGGGCGAAGACTTTGTTCGCTTTTTCCCTTCGATAGGCTTGAAACCTTATGAAAAGAAGGTGCCTTTCGAAGGTGTCGTAGAAGAACGCCTCAAGTTTTTTAGGGATGTTGAGGGCGCAAACCCCTTTATTACGGTATGCCCGCTGGACTCCTTCTTGATGAGGCTCCCGGCGCCCCATTCGGTGATGAAGGGTTGCCTGGAACTCAAGGTTGGCGGTGTTGCCGAACCTTCGTCGCTTCGTCCCTGGTTCCTGGATCACGGATTCGTGGAACAGCCCGTAGTTTCGGGCGTGGGGGAGTTCTCCATTCGCGGCTGCATTGTAGACGTAAACTGCCTTTTGTACCCGCATCCGATCCGTATCGAGTTCTTTGGCGACGAAATTGAATCGATCCGCAGCTTTGACATTTTCTCGCAGCGTTCCGTAGAGACCATGAAGTCGGTGAAGCTTTTCCCGATGGGCGAATTTACGGTCAAGGAACACGAAGCAGCTTGCTACAACGGCGATTTGTCTGGCTTATGGTGGCATCGCGGGCGTTACGTGAATCTGGATTACAGCCTGCTTGACTATTTGCCGAATGCATCGCTTGTTTTCGAAGAGCTTTCGCTTTTATCGGAGAATGCATCCAAGTATTATGTGAACTGCGAGAATACCTTCCGCGAAGTCCGTCAGGTGGATTCCGAGGCTGTCGACCCGGCCCATACCTGGTTCAAGATGGGAGAACTTTCGCGGCAGTTTGTGGGCCGCACCTCCATGGATGTTTCCCGTGTGCAGCTCAACGATGGCAATAGCCACGAGTTGAATTGCAAACCGCAAGATTTTTCGTCCAACGGCACCGATGCGGTTGCCAAGGAAATCGAGGAATTTGCGGCCCGTGGCGGGACCGTTTATGTGGTGGCCCCCAATGCGGGCGCCTTGAACCGTATCAAGCAAATGCTCGAAGGCCTCCCGGTAGAAGACTACATTGTCGGCAACATGTCCGAAGGCTTCTGGCTCGAAACCGACGGGCTTGCGTTCCTCACCGAGACCCGCATTTTCAACCGTCATACCAACAAGACCCGAAAGCGTAAAATCGCGGGCTCCGTTTCGAGCGCCCTCATGATTGAGTCGCTGAACCGCGGCGATTACGTTTCCCACGAAGATCATGGCGTTGGCAAGTATTTGGGGCTTGTGCGCGTGAATGTGAACGGTGGCATGGTGGACTGCGCCTTGCTGGAATATGCGGGCGGAGACAAGCTCAAGTTCCCCGTGGCGGACTTGCAGAAGATTGAACGCCTGGATACGCAGGAAACGGCACCGAAGCTGGATCGATTGGGCGGCAAGGCCTGGGAAAACCTCAAGGAACGCGTCAAGAAGAAGGTTATCCAGATTGCCCGCGAACTGGTGGAACTTTACGCCAAGCGCGAGTTGGTCGACGGTTTTGATTTCCCGCCCGATGGCAAGCTGCAGAAAGAATTCGAAGACGCTTTTGAGTACGATCCTACTCCGGACCAGGTGAAGGCTACCGAAGATATCAAGCGCGATATGGAAAGCCGCCGCCCCATGGACCGCTTGATCTGTGGCGACGTGGGCTTTGGAAAGACGGAAGTTGCCATGCGTGCGGCGTTCAAGTGCGTAGTCAGCAAGAAGCAGGTGGTGCTCCTGGTACCGACAACGATTTTGGCGGCCCAGCACTACGAAAACTTCATGGACCGTTTTGCGGGCTTTGGCGTGAACATCGCGCTGGTGAACCGCTACAAGAGTGCCAAAGAAAAAAAGGAAATTTTCAAGCAGGTCAGCGAAGGCAAGGTGGATATTTTAATCGGAACCCACAGCCTGCTTTCGGAAAAGAACCAGTTCAAGGATCTGGGGCTTCTGATTATCGACGAAGAACAAAAGTTCGGCGTCAAGCAAAAAGAAAAGCTTCGCGAGTTGCGCCTTGCCGTAGATACCTTGAGCATGAGCGCTACGCCCATTCCGCGCTCGCTGCACTTGAGCATGTCGGGCGTACGTGATATTTCGCTAATCAATACGCCTCCCATGAACCGCTTGCCTGTCGAGACGACGCTCATGAAGCGCGACGATATGGTCATCAAGCGTGCCATCGAAGATGAATTGGCTCGCGGCGGCCAGGTGTTTATCGTGAATGACCGTGTGCAGAGTATCTACACCTTGGCCGACGAGATTCAGGAAATGGTGCCCGACGCTACCGTTGGCATTGCCCATGGGCAAATGAACGACCGCGACTTGGAAAATGCCATGGACGCCTTCATTTCGCGCAAGTTCGACATTCTGGTCAGTACCAGTATTATCGAATCGGGCCTGGATGTCCCTAACGCCAATACGATTATCATTTTCAATGCACACCATTTCGGTATTAGTCAGCTGTACCAGATGCGCGGTCGCGTAGGACGCAGCAGCGTGCTCGCGAAGGCGCTTCTGGTGATTCCCGCGAAGAACGAAATTTCGACGGAATCGATGCGCCGACTCAAGGCTCTGGAACAGTTTACGGATCTGGGCAGCGGCTATCAGCTGGCCATGCGCGATATGGAAATTCGCGGTGCGGGCAACTTGCTGGGCCAGGAACAGCACGGCTTTATTGCCGAAGTGGGCTTTGAAACCTACATTCGACTGGTCCGTGAGGCGGTCGAGCAGATGCGCGGCGGTTCCGCCGAAAAGCCGATTCAGACTCGCGTGGAAATCGGCGTGGATGCGTACCTGCCCGAAGACTATATTCAAGACGGCCTCACTCGAATTTCGATGTATCAGCGCATTTCCCGCGTTACCCACACCGACGAGATTGCGGGGCTTTCGCAGGAGCTGGCGGATCGATTCGGGCCTGTGCCCGAAGCCGCCAAGATGTTGCTGCTGGTGACCGAAATCGGTCTCTTGGCGGGGCGGCTCCGTATTCAAGGCCTGGTGCAGCGCAAGGGAATGCTTGCGGCCACCTTCGTGGAATTCCCGCCGCCCGATCCGCGCATCATCAGCGAGATGTATGCGAATACTCAATTCCCCATGCGCATCATGGGTGGCTCGCCGCTGCAAGTCGTCATTGAACTCGGCAAGGGAAACGCCGTAGAATTGGCCGAAAAGGCCCTGAAGGAATTCCGGGCCTTTGCTGTGATTAAAGCGGATTCGATGGTGACGGTTTCTCGCTGATAGGCGAGCAGGCTAGTGGCTTACCAGCTGCTCTGTTTCTTTTAATTGCTCTATCAGGGCATCCGCGATTTTTTCGACGGATTCATTCTTCAGCAGATTTGCCGTGCAGAAGGTTTCGTCGGCATCGGTTTCGAAGCGCAGCTGTTCTGCGGGAATCTGCGGAATGGCGGCAAGCGTCGACTTCTTGTGGAATGAATCGAGGTGCAGCGAGAAAATCGGATTCAGGGCTTGGGCGGCATTGACGATTGAAATGTCGCCACCGAAGCGATGGAATGTCGCGTAGACTTTAGGGGCTCTTTGACGGGACTTGATATTCGATTTCTTTCCGGGATAACCGCAGTCTTCCAGGATCTTGATAATGCGGGCGTAGTCGCCAACGCAGTGAATATGCAGGTCTCGATGCATGTTGCGCGCGAGTTCCACCTGTCTTCTGAAAACCTGTTCCTGAAGGCCTCCCTCGGCGTAACCGTCGTAGCGCTTGTCCAGGCCGCATTCGCCGACATTGGCGTCGGGGTAGTTGTCCAGAAGCGATTCCAGGCGTTCCCAGTCGGCTTCGGTGACATCGGCGGCGACTACAGGGTGAATGCCGTAGCTGCGGGTAGAACCTTCAAAAAGGGAGGCTTCCATCTTCTGCAAGATTTCCCATTCCCAGGGCTCGCAGGCAATGGCATTAAAGCGTAAACCCCTTTTGATAAGGGCCCGAGCAATCAAATTGGGCTGGGGTAGCCGTGCCAAATGTAGATGGAAGTCGTACATACCTCTAATATATACCCAAAAGTTTGCTTTTTACTCAATTAAATAAAAAAAGTTCTTGTTTTTTTGTTAGAAAAAGCCTAATTTAAGGGTAATCATTACCCTTGCATTAAAAAGGAGATTTTTATGCGCGATCTTTTGGAAAAAGCCTTAAATAAAGGCCTTGGTGTTTCCTTTACTACCGAAGGTGGTTTTGCTGTCATTCGTATCACCAAGGGAACCGAAGTGGTTGCATCCTGCAGCCTCGGTTCGGCCGATTTCCGCACCAGCGTTGAAGATTCCTTGCAGTCTCTTTTGCTTGACCTGGAACGCAAAGGCTTGTAATATTCCAATTTGGATTTAAAAAAACGACCCGCTTTTGAAGCGGGCCGTTTTTTAATGGTCTTTTTTTAAACCTAGTTGATTCTACCAACCAAGTTACCCGAGATGGTGTAGTCCTTGGTGCAGCCGAAGCTGTGGAAACCTGCAGACAGGCTGAAGCGGCTGGTGAAGGCCTTTTCGAGGTAGAGAGCTGCCAAGACATCCTTGATGTGCTTGGGCTTCTTGTTCATGCCCCAGAAGTCGCGGTGTTCATGACGGTCGCCAACGTATTCGGCTTCGACAAGGATTCTGTCGACAACCGGAGTGTAGATTGCGACACCGCCGGTAACAGGAATCACGAGGTCATCGGCCATGTCCATGAGGGCTGCTTCTGCGAAGATGTCCACCGTGTTGGTGACGATCGGCAAGTTAGCCTTCAAAGAAGCGTTGTGCTTGATGTCGGCCTTGCTGTCGTAAACAACGTCGAACATGTTGCTACGGTAAGCGAGCTGAACCTTGAGGGCAGAAATGCCGGCGAGGTTGTGGAAGTTGAATGCAGCACGCAGGTCACCCTTGTTGAGGTTTTCAGACTTGCTGATCAAGGAAATGAAACCGGACATGTTTTCAGACGGAGTGAAACCGAACATCAACTGGTTTTCAGACGGCTGGGTGGAAAGGAAGCCGGCCAGGTAACCATCGATGTAACCACCGAAGTAGTCACCGCTCTTGTCGGTGTTGTCCCAACGACCGACCTTGAAGGTGAACAGGTCAGTTTCCTGCATGGCCCATGCTTCGTCCAGAGAATAGTAGTCGTCACCGTACTGGCGGGTGCCTTCGCGGAGTTCGGCCTTCTTGGTCATCTTGTCCATGTTGTCGTCAGACCTGAGGTCGGCGGGGTAGAATGCAACTGCAATCTTGCCCTTGAAATCTTCGGCTTCGGCGAGCACGGCAAAGTTGGCTTCGCCATTCCACGTTTCGAAGTTGTCGCCCATTTCGTCGTCTTCGCTGGTCCAGAGAACCTTGCCGGCTTCGAGTTCGAAGTCAGCGTTGATGTCGAAGTTGATCTGGTTAGCCGACATCACGGCGTTCTGGATCATTTTTTTCTTTTTGCGCTTTTTCTTCTTGGCCGGCTTCTTTGCCGGTTCAGCGGCGGCGACTTCGGCTGCCGGAGCGGCTTCTTCAGCCTTTACTTCGGCCTTGGCTTCTTCCTTCTTCGGTTCAGCCTTAGCTTCAGCCTTCGGGGTTTCGGCGGGCTTCACTTCTTCAGCCTTGGCTTCTTCCTTGGGCTGTTCGGCCTTGGCTTCAGCCTTCGGGGCTTCGGCGGCCTTCGGTTCTTCAGCCTTTGCATCGGCCTTCGGCTGTTCAGCCTTAGCTTCGGCCTTCGGGGTTTCGGCGGGCTTTGCTTCTGCCTTAGCTTCGGCCTTGGCAGGTTCAGCAGCCTTAGCTTCAGCCTTCGGCTGTTCTGCCTTGGCTTCGGCCTTGGCGGGAGCAGCGGCCTTAGCTTCAGCCTTCGGCTGTTCGGCCTTGGCTTCAGTCTTAGCCGGAGCGGCTGCAGGTTCAGCAGTTTTTGCCGGGGCTGCAGCGGCGGGGGCTGCTGCAGGGGCCTTTGCTGCCGGAGCAGCAAACACGGCTGCTGCCATAATGCAAGAGGCGATAAACATCTTCTTCATAAAAGGAACTCCTTTATATATTCCACGAGACTAATTTTAGTAAAAATTTCTTTCCCTAATCATTTTTTAACCCTTTTTTCATATAAAAAGTTAACTTTACTCCCACAAAGAGGTTTTGTTTTGAAAAAAATCCCATTTTTTACGATTTTGATTTCTCTCTGTTGCTCACTTTCGTTTGCTCAGGAAACTTTGACAGTTTATAAGAAAACCGCAACCGGTATCGACGAAAATACACCTGCAGGTTCACTTGTTTTCACAGACCA
>JAEEGL013370509.1_pt1 | contig 11491 bp, 7 predicted proteins | sample 9134231 | NCBI WGS metagenome assembly JAEEGL01 (sample SAMN16246548, study PRJNA631951) | gut metagenome | biome: gut microbiome; feature: rumen; material: fiber-attached | host: Bos | place: Iran: Karaj | collected 2018-10
ATATACGCTATGGCCTGCGTAGCCGAGCAATTTCCTCTGAAACAGAACGTCCGACTCATTCTGGGAACAGATGAAGAGTCCGGATCCAGGGATATACGGCATTATTATGCCTTGAATAAGCCTGCGCCGAACACGTTTTCTCCTGATGCCAGTTTTCCTGTATTTAATACGGAAAAAGGCGGCCTTGCAGCCAGGTTTTCCAAGACATGGCCGAAACAAGACAGCCTTCCCAGGGTCAGTGCCCTGGATGGAGGATACAGGATCAACGTCCTGCCTGCGGATGCAAAAGCGACGGTTTTGGGACTTTCTGAGACGGAGGTTGAAAAGATCTGCCGCCCTGTGGCGGAGCAGCTGGGCGTTCGGTTCAGCGCAGTTCAAAATGAAGCCGGCGTCGAAATCACGGTGAAAGGCATTGCGGCTCATGCTTCCACACCGGAGCAGGGAATCAACGGGATTACCGCATTGATCAGACTGCTGTTGGCTCTGCCGCTTGCCGAGCATCCCGGCCTGAGCGCTCTTCGCAGTCTTGCTGAGCTTATGCCTCACGGGGACAGCATGGGGACAGCAATGGGAATCGCAATGGAAGATGAGATTTCCGGCCCGCTGACCCTGGCGTTCAGCTTGCTGAAAATGGGGGAGGAGGGGATCGAGGGTTCTTTTGACAGCCGGGTTCCCATCTGTGCAACAGAGGAAAACTGCAGACTCAAGGCAAAGTCCGCCTTCGAGAAGTACGGTTTCAGATTTGATGGTTCACTTCGTCCGCCTCACCATACTCCGGCAGACACACCGTTTATTCGTTCCATGCTGCAGCGATATAGTTCTTTTACGGGCAGAAAAGGGGAATGCCTCTCCATGGGCGGCGGGACTTATGTGCACGATATACCCGGAGGCGTAGCATTCGGTGCGGCAATGCCGGATTTTGATTCCAATCTCCATGGTGCCAACGAACGAATGAAGATCGATGATATGCTTACTGCAATTAAAATCTTTGCCGCAGTGATCTGTGATCTCTGTACTTGAATCGGCATCGGAAGAAACAGGGGGAGCCGTTCAGTTCCCCCTGGTGTTTTTTGCTGGAACGGAAAAAACAGCGGAACAAGTCAGAACTTCATGCGTCATACAAATGGCCAATGGAGTCAATGGATTCAGACAGAGGTGTGCTTATGCAGCGGCAAAGAAAAAAGTCAAGATTTTTCAGACGGGCCCGAATCAGCTCGTCCTGCTTTTTGCTGCCAAGTATACTGGGCGTACTGCTGTTTTTCCTGATCCCTTTCGGCGTTGTCGTTTATTATGCCTTCGTAGACAATCCGGTTGGGGGAGAGTTCGTCTGGTTTGAGAACTTTGTCAAGGTGTGGAAAAACGCCGCATTCCGACAGGCAGCGCGGAATACGCTGATGTTTTCGGCAATTGCTGTTCCGCTGACGGTCATTCTGTCGCTGATGCTCGCGATGATCCTGGAAGCAAAAATCCCGCTGAAAAGCCAGTTTCGTACGTTTTTCCTCAGCCCAATGATGGTACCGGTTGCCTCAGTCGTTTTGATTTGGCAAGTCATTTTCCATTATAACGGTGCGGTCAACAGCTTGCTTGGTCATTTCGGTGTTGATCCGATCGACTGGCTGAAATCCAGCTACAGTCAATTTGTGATTGTATTGCTGTTTCTGTGGAAGAACCTGGGATATGATATGATCTTGTTTATGGCTGCCCTTTCCGGTATACCAAAAGAGCAGCTGGAGGCGGCAGAGGTGGACGGCGCCGGTGCGTGGAAACGGTTTTGGGTCATCAAACTCAGATACATATCCCCGAGTCTTCTGTTTGTTACAATACTCTCTCTGATCAATTCTTTTAAGATCTTTCGGGAAGTGTATCTGCTGACGGGGAAATATCCCTATGAAAGCCTGTATATGCTGCAGCACTTTATGAACAACACTTTCTTGAATATTGATTATCAGAAGCTATCGGCCGCAGCAATCATCATGTTTACCGCTATGCTAATTATCATCGGTATTCTGTTCCTCATCGAGGCCAGGTTCGGAAAGGATGTGGAACAATGAGAAGGCGGAAAAGATTCAGAAAGACACTCGGAGTCATTCTGCTTACCATATGGGCGGGGTTGTTTGCGGTATTGTTCCTCATGCCGACGGTCCTGACCATTACCAATTCTTTCATGTCTCCGGGAGAGATCACAGCCAACTACGGCACCGTTTTTGCGACAAATTCTGCAGGCGGCAAAGCTTATATGTCCGAACAGGTCAACCTGAAGTTTATTCCGGATATCGTCACCTTACGGCAATACATTACCGTCCTTTTAAAAAGCCCGGCTTACCTTCTGAAATTCTGGAATGCCGTTCTGCTCACCGTTCCGATCGTTTTGCTGCAGACGGGTATCGCGTTGCTGGCAGCGTTTGGGTTTTCCCGTTATCGCGGCAAACTGCGGGAAGCCCTCTTTTTCCTGTATATCATTATCATGCTTATGCCGTATCAAGTCACTCTGGTTCCAAATTACTTGGTCAGCAAATGGCTGGGTGTTCTGGAGACACGATGGGCCGTTATTCTGCCCGGAGTCTTTTCTCCCTTTGCCGTTTTCATCCTGACCAAGTGCATGAGGCGTATTCCCAACACCCTTTTGGAGGCAGCTCAGCTTGATGGCGCAAGTGAATGGAAAACGTTCACCCGCATTTGCGTACCATCCTGCAAGAGTGCAATTTTCTCTGTAATTATTTTGATTTTTATCGATTACTGGAATATGGTTGAACAGGTTTTGATCTTGCTGAAAGATGAAGAAAAACAACCGCTAAGCGTATTCCTGTCACAGATCAACTCCGGCGAGATAAGCCTGGCCTTCGCGGTGGCCTGTATCTATATGATTCCGGCGATTCTGCTGTTCCTGTACGGGGAAGATTCCCTGGTGGAGGGCATCAATTACTCCGGCGGCCTGAAAGGATGAGGTATAATGACGGAAAAAAAGTCTAAGAGAAAAGACATAGTTAAAAATATCGCTATTGTTTTCCTCGTGATACTTTTGGCGCTTACCTTCTTTTCCAACACGATCATGAACTGGTCTCTGCCGGAAGTCTCTGGGCAATATGCAGGTTATGGCACCATTACCAACAGCATCAGGGCCAGCGGTTCGGTGGTTGCCAATATGGGTTACAGTGTAACGATCGATGAGACACGGGAGATCAAGAGCATTCTCATCCGCAAGGGCGACAAAGTGGAAGCCGGACAAATCATCTTCACTTTGGAAGAAGGGGACAGTGCAGAATTGGAAGCCGCCAAGACAGAACTGGAGAATATGGAATACCAGTATCAATTGGCCTTGATCAACAGCGGCAGTACGAGCTACAGCAGTATGGAACTGGAACTTTCAGATCTTCAGGCAGATCTGCGTGAAGCCCAGGAAAAGCTGAAATCATTAGAAGCATACAGCGATACTTCGGGGATCGAAGATGCATTGGAAAAAGCACAAAAAGACGTGCAGGAAAAACAGGAATACCTGCAGGAACTGGAAGCTGCAATTTCAGGCATCGGAGAAGAAACCGACTCAGACGATGAAACCGTACGGGCAGCCATGGCAGCCAGAGACGCAGCCAAAACAGCGGATGAAGAAGCCAATGCATATTATCAGGATCTGCAGGCATTTCAGGCCGACTTGGATGCAGCTCAGAGCACGTTGATCGCCGCAGAAAAGAAACTGGGTGATTTGCTCCAGAAGCAGTCTGAAGCAGAGAGCGATTATGAGAATAAGTACCCCCTGCTGGAGGCGTACAGAGTTGCGACCATCCGGTTGAACAATGCTCACAGCAGGATCAACAACTGGTATGCAACAGAGGAGGATCAGGAAGCCGATCCGGAAGGTTATGCCGCAGCCCTTAGAGAGCTTGAGGCTGCACAGGCGGAAATCAATATGCTCTCACCGGTATCCGATGAAGATTTGAACGATCTTTCAGCACAGCTGGCCGAATACAGAGACGATATCTATTATGCATCACAAGAAGTGGCGGAAGCCAGGGCAATGATGGAGATCGTCAATCCTGAAAGACGTCAGCTTTCGGAAGTCAACCTGGAATTAGCCAGGACAAAGCAAAGGCTGAAGGAAACGGCAGCAGCTCTTTCTGCAGCAGAAAAAGCTTTGGAAAAAGCGACCAGCGGGAAAAAAGAGAGCATGCGCCAGGAAGTGAAGGAAGCAAAGGAGCAGCTGGCTGAAGCGCAGGCTGCACTGAAGAGCGCCACAGAGATGTCTGAGCAAAATCGGAAATACCAGGATGCTGCTGAGCAGGTCGAACAACTGCAAAAAAGCATCCAGAATAAGAGTCGGGAGATCGAAAATGCCAAAAAGCAGGGCAGCGCAGAACAACAGCGCAATTATCTGGAGCTGCAGAGACAAAAAAAGGAGATCGACAAGCAAAAAGAACTGATCGAAAAGCTGGAAACCCGGCGTATGGGTACCGATGTCACCGCTAAGTATGCCGGAGAAGTGACTGCTGTTAATGTTATGGTCGGGGATAAAGTAACCCCGGAATCGGTCCTTGCCCAGATCGGGGTGGAAGGCAAAGGATATACGATGCAGGTGTCGGTGACAAATGAACAAGCCCGCCGTTTGAATGTAGGCGATCAGGCCAAGGTCAGCAACTATTGGTGGGGCGATATCCGCATTACCTTGGCTGCCATTCGAACCGACAGAAACAATCCCGGACAGGGAAAGATCCTGGAGTTTAATGTTGACGGCGATGTGGTGGATGGACAGAACCTGGATATTTCCATAGGAGAGCACAGCAATTCGTACAGCCTTGTGGTGCCCAACAGCGCAGTCAGGGAAGACAGCAATGGAAACTTCATCCTTGTCGCAGTGGCGAAAAGTACTCCTCTTGGCAATCGGTATACGGCGACCCGCGTGGACGTCACTGTGCTGGATAAGGACGGTTATAATACGGCTTTGGATGCAGGAACAGATTACGGCTATCAATTCGTGATCACCTCGTCCACAAAACCGCTGGAGGCAGGCATGCTGGTTCGCCTGGCTGAGGAATGAGATTACGAAGCAGATCTGTTTGCCTCATCCTGGCAGCTGTTCTGCTGCTGATCGCGCTGATACCTTTTTGGTTCTGGATGAGGATTCGATCCGATTTTGTGGAACAGACCGCGGCTGAGCGATGGAAAGGGAGGAATTCCGCCCGGTTTGCTCAGGTAAGCGCATATCTGGATGAGAGCGTAAGGCTTGATCCTGTGCAGGAGTACGAAATCCGACAGAATCTTGAGACCGAATTGGCAGGTGAATCGGAAGAATCATGGGTCCTGGCTCTTTCAGGATTCTGTACCGTTACTGTATCTGATGAAAACGAACAGGTCAGCGTAAGGGGTATTTGCACCGCTGGAAGTTACAATCACTTTCACCCGATCCAGATGGTCAGCGGCTCTTGGTATGATCCGCAGGATGTCAACCAGGATGGCGTGGTTTTGGATATGCAGCTCGCCTGGAGACTTTTCGGCGGATATGATTTGGAAGGCTTCGCTCTCCGGGTGAACGGGGTTCCCGTTCAGATTGTAGGCGTAGTCAGATTGCCTGAGTCAAAAATAGAACAGGAGATTTATGGGGAAACACCGACGATTTGGTTTTCCACAGGGTTGATGAAGCGGTTGGGGCTCGACATGCCGATCACTTGCGTTGAAGCAGTTCTTCCTGATTCCGTTTCCCATTTTGCAGCGGATAAATTGAAAAAAGCGTTGGGAATTTCAGAAGAATACAGCGACATTGTGGAGAATACAGGCCGGTTTAACTACTTGAACAGTCTGCGTGTATTCCTGCATCCTGACAGCCGAGTGATCCGCACCAGCAGAGTTACCTATCCCTATTGGGAAAATGCAGCGCGCGTGGCGGAAAGCAGATCCGGTTTCTATGCAGCGCTGATTATCCTTTTGATCTTGTTTCCCTTCGGTGTGGGTGTTTATTGGGTTTACCGCGGAATATGCTCACTTCGAGGACGAGGCAAAACGCTGCTGAATAAGTTGTTCCGATAAAAAAAGGATGCGGCAGTATAACCTGCCGCATCCTTCGTATATGATCCCATAATCCTGTTGAATTTTTTCCTGTATTCCGTTAAACTGTTTTAAGCATCAATACTTTTGTCAACAGTTACGGTGCTGTCGGATAGGAGGAGCAGCTGATATGAGGGTTCGCCGATATTTCCTCATTCTGATTATTGCAGTCTTGTGCTGCCTGGCAGATGTGACGGTTACGGCAGCAAATAATGGAGCACCTTTCTATGCAGAGGTAACGGTTTCAGGTGTCGGAGAAGTGAGAATCCCGTTGCAGCATCTGGAAAATGGCGATTACCTTTTCTTGCCCTCCTGTGCCAAACTTGATTCGCTGGTACTGCGGTTCTCGCCGAAAGGAGCTGTGATCATCGGAAACAACAGCTCTCTTCAAATCGAAAGTGGAGTTCCATTTTCGATTCTTCCCGTGCTGAACAGAGATAAGGAAAGCGGTGATCTGATCTTTCAGTGTGCCGGTAAAAAGGTCGCTTTCACACTGATGCATTCATCCACACTGCGTACTGCTTTTTTAACAAGCGGCAACGAGTCTCAAAATCGCGAGTATGTTGAAGAAGATAAGGAACGAAAAGTCAAAGGAGTTTCATTTGCACTCCTGCGTCCGGACGGATCCTTGATATGGTCCGGATCTTTGAAGAGCATCAAAGGGAGAGGAAATTCAACCTGGAATTATCCCAAAAAACCGTATCAGATCAAACTTGCTGAAAAAGTCGATTTGCTGGAGACCGGAGAAAAGGCGGAAAAGGAAAATACCTGGATCCTGTTGGCCAATTATATTGATGAGAGTTTGCTTCGAAATCAGATCAGTTTTGACCTTGCCGCAGAATTCAAGCTTCCTTATACTCCCCATGGAGCATCCGTCGATCTGTATTACGATGGGGAGTACCGCGGCGTGTATCTGTTGTGCGAGAAAACTGAGATTTCCGAGGGCCGCATATCGATTCATGATCTGGAAAAGACAATTGAGAATACGAATCCGGATATTGATGATTTTTCGGTTCTTCAATGGGCTGAAGGCAAAATGGAGAGCGGTTTGGTATATCGGTATTACCCGGATATTCAGGCACCGGAAGATTTGCGCGGCGGTTATTTGCTGGAACTGGATTACAGCCAGCGCGCGATGGAGGAACCTTCCTGGTTCCGTACGATAAACGGCCAGTATGTAACGGTAAAAAGTCCGGAATACCTGCCGGAAGCAGGCATGCAGTATATTGCGTCTCTTTATCAACGTTTTGAACGGGCGGTGCTGGCAGGAGGAATCGATCCTGTGACCGGAAAAGATTACCGGGAATTGTGTGATCTTGATTCCCTCGCCCGATGCTTCCTCGTCATGGAATTGGCAAAGGATAACGATGCGTTCTTGTCATCTACATATTTTTATAAATCGGAGCGAAAAGATCTGCTTTTTTCTGGCCCGGTTTGGGATTTCGATACTGGATACGGAGTCGCAGATCTGCCGGAAGACGTATCGGTAACTTCCAGGACTGTGTTGGGAAACCGGCTTTTGCAGATCCCTTCTTTCCGGGAAACGCTTGTGAATTGTTGGAAAGAACTGAAGCCGTTGGTTCATGACATACTCCTGAGTACGGACAACCGTTCAGAAGGAAGACGTCTCAGAAATATCGACAGTTATAATACAGAGAGTGCAGTATCCAGGAGAATGGACCGTGTCTTATGGGGAAGGGAAGGTCAGGATCTGAGCATAGATTCTCTCCGAGACTTTCTTGTTCACCGTACTGCTTGGCTGGATAAACAAGTGGCGATGTGGACGGCCGGGGAAATTCCGGATCTGTATTTTCAGGATATCAAAGATAACGATTGGTTCTACGAATCGGTTGAGTATGCTGTGGAGCATGGACTCTTTACGGGAAGTTCAGCCACACAGTTTGAGCCTTATTCCCCTATAAATCGATCTATGGCAGTGGCAGTTCTTTATCGAATGGCCGGATCTCCCGAAACGAATCACCGCAGTGACTATAAAGACATTGACCATAATGCCTGGTACAAAGCAGCGGTGGATTGGGCGACAGAGAATCAGATCGCAGACGGGATCGGGAAAAGCCTGTTCGCACCCAATAGCCTTGTTTCCCGTGAGCAGCTTATTACCCTGCTTTACCGTTTGGTATTAAACATGGGAATGCAAGTTGAAAACAAACACGCACTGTCTGCTTTTTCCGATTCAGAGGAAATCAGCCCTTGGGCTTATGAGGCAATGGCCTGGGCTGTGGATTCCGGGATCATCAAGGGGGCAAATGGTCGTTTGAACCCACAGGGCGATACCACCCGCGCTCAGGCAGCAGCGATCGTCTCCAGAGTCTATCAGTTGTATTTCGACATGGGAGAACGCAGCTGATCCGTCTTTTCGAATGGAACAGTTATTTACTGGTGTGTTCATTACATTTTATTCAGAAATGGTGTGGTCTTGAAAGAACTGCACCATTTCTGTTTTCAACGTAAAAGGCTGTGATGTAACTCATCACAAAGCTTGAAAGCCGAATCCAGATAGGATATAATCATACAATCCGGAGGAGGTGATCCGGTTGAAACGGCTCAGCGTCATTTGTGCCCTTCTGTTAACAGCTATTCTTTTCTTGGTCATTCCTATCCTTGCGGCAAACACAGTTTATTTCACAGCAATCAATAATACCCTGCTGGAGCTTGATGATCAAAGCATGCCATATATGCAGAATGGAACGATTTTTCTGCCATGCAGTGTGTTTAACTCCAGTGAATTGGGCACATATTGCCTTTATTCCAGGAATAAGCAGCAGGTCATGATTTCTGACTTGGATAATATTCTGTATTTCGACATGAGCGCCGGAAACAGCTATGATGATCGTGACACAACATATCCCTATGCGGCGATCTATCATAACGATACAGCTTATATACCTGCTTTTTTTACAGCAAGTTTCTTCGGGATACAGGTTTCATACATCCGAAATGATTATGCACCGATCATACGTTTGACAAAAGGCAACGTACTGTCAGACAACGATTTTCTCCGCGGAGCTGCGGCAATCATGGAAACAAGACTCTCGCAATATAATTCTTCACAGCCGGCGCATGAAGGTTCTTCGTCGGATCCTGGCAAAACGGCAGCATCCACAGCAACACCGCTCCCCACCGATACGCCTGCACCAACTCCAACTCCCAGACCATCTCGGAGCGAGGTTGAAGTATACATTGCCTTTCTGGGATTAAGTGAAAACAGCGACGCCTGTGCAGATATTATGCGCTCAAAAGGCTTTAATCCCTGCTTTTTCATTGAGACCGATGATCTCAGGCAGTATCCGGATGTGGTTAGAAAGCTGAATGGGATCGGATGCGGAATCGGCTTGCTGTTCAAAGAAGATCCGGAGGAAGAATATGAAGAGTTTTCCGAACTGCTGCGGGAATCTGTGCGTGAAGTTACATTCCTCCTGGCGTCAGCATCTCCGCTTTCTCCCGAGACTGCTAAAAAGGTGCAGAAAAGCGGGTTGATCCTCTGGTGTGCGCAAGAACCTGATATTGATATAAACCAATTGATCATGAACCTGGATACAACAGAGAACCGATACGATTTGATCTTGGGATCAAATGTCAGCGTGAATCGAGTAACCCGTTTGGCCAATTATCTGCGGTCTGAATCTTTTGCCGTCAAAGAAATAACGGAATTGACGGAAACCGCATTTTCAATACAAGAGAAAGAGTTGGGTAATCGACATGACGACAGGACTTAATTTCTGGGATGTACCGGTTTGGAGCTTTGTGCTCACAATGTTTTTCCTCTTCTTTTCCATGATGGTTGCGAACACGCTGCGAAACATCATTCGCCCCCTTCGAAAATTGATGATTCCCAGTTCTGTGTTGGGAGGATTGCTTCTGCTTCTGGCGGATTTTATCTGCCGACAGGTCAGCGGTAAGGCGCTTGTATCTGCCTCTACGCTGGAAATGCTGACATACCATGGGCTTGGTTTGGGCTTTGTTGCAATGGCGCTTCGCAATATGGAAAAGAAGCAAGATCAGCGTTCCCGCACAGGCGGTTTTGATTCCGGCGTTACCGTTGTTTCAACCTATCTGATTCAGGCGCTTGTGGGTTTGCTGATCACAATGGTCTGTTATTATTTGCTGGATAGTTTTTGGGCTTCCGGACTTCTTTTGCCTATGGGGTTCGGACAGGGGCCTGGGCAGGCGTACAACTGGGGACATACCTATGAAACCATATACGGGTTTACGGATGGAACCAGCTTTGGCTTGACGATTGCTGCTATGGGGTTCCTTTCTGCCTCGATCGGCGGTGTCATTTATCTCAACATCCTGCGCAAGCGCGGCGTGATCCAAGGCAGCAGGGAAGATCAGGTATCCGAAGTGCTGACCTCCGAGGAGATCAACGGCGTCAACGAAATTCCCATGTCAGAATCCATGGACAAGTTTTCGGTACAGATCGCATTGGTGTTTATCGCCTATATTGCCGCTTTCCTGTTCATGAAGGGGATCGATGCGATCGTCACGACGGGAGTGCTTGGTAATTTCGGCTACAATACGGTCAGACCTTTGGTGTGGGGATTTAACTTCCTCATCGGAACACTCTTCGCTTTGCTTGAAAAAGCTGTTCTGAAGGGATTGAAAAAGACCGGCGTGATCAAGCGAGAGTATACGAACAATTTTATGCAGAATCGTATTTCCGGATTCCTTTTTGATCTGATGGTTGTCGCCTCCATTGCGGCGATCAGGCTGGATGCGTTCACTGAGCGTCCGTTTATCATCCCCTTGAGCCTCATATGCGTAGCGGGTGCGGTAGTGAGTTACCTGTATCTGAATCCGCTTTGCGCCAAGGTGTTTCCGCAGTATCGGCATGAAGCGTTTTTGAGCCTGTACGGCATGCTGACAGGCACGGTCAGCACCGGAGTTATCCTTTTGCGTGAGGTAGACCCTCGTTTTGAGACCCAGGCGGCGGACAATCTGGTCTATCATCAGCCATGGGCAATCGTTTTCGGGTTTCCGATGCTGCTGCTGCTCCCGGTAGCTCCGCAGACCGAGACGAAAGGCTGGGTTACCTTGGGGATCGTTGTGCTGCTGTTTTTGGTCATGCAGTTGATTCTTTTCAGAAGGCAGATTTTCAAACGCGGAAAAGAGAACGGATCAACGATCAAGTAATGTAAGTGCATCATTCAAAACAAAAATCCAGTTGAAAAACGTATGCGTATGTAGTATGATTTTCATGTTTTTGAGGGGGGAGCAAGCTTGAGGTTACTGGAAGAACGAATCCTGAATGATGGCGTTGTCATGGAGGGGGATGTTCTTAAGGTTGACAGCTTTCTCAACCATCAGATGGATGTGTCGCTGTTCCTTGCCATGGCGGAAGAATGGCATCGGCTCTATGCTGATGGCGGCATCAATAAGATACTGACGATCGAAGCCTCCGGGATCGGTATCGCCTGTATCGCGGCACAAGTGTTTC
>JAEEGL013448213.1_pt1 | contig 11491 bp, 7 predicted proteins | sample 9134231 | NCBI WGS metagenome assembly JAEEGL01 (sample SAMN16246548, study PRJNA631951) | gut metagenome | biome: gut microbiome; feature: rumen; material: fiber-attached | host: Bos | place: Iran: Karaj | collected 2018-10
CAGATTTTGCGGGCGGAGCCAATGACTTAAGCCTTGTAGAGTGCCAGAAAAACTATAAAAAATACGGTGCCTGGGAGGAGAGATTCAAGGAGCACGTGAGGAAGCCGCTTCCGGAGGAAATAAGATGAGCGAAAGAGATATAAAAGTCCTGATCGGAAGTGCTGCGGCGATGCGCATGGTGTTTGTGATCTACTTTGTCAGGCCCATTATTGTTAAGGATCAAGAGCACAACCTGCAGACTCAGCAGAGCCTGCAGGCCGACGACATACAGACAACCCCTGCTGACGGAGATAAGGCGGAAGCCCCAGAGATAACGGAGGCCACGGAGGCGCCTGAAGCACCGGAAGAAACAGAACAACCGGAAATAACGGAAGCTACAGAAACACCGACAACTCCGGAGATGACAGAAGCAACCGAGGCAACGGAGGTAAAGGAAGAGCCGAAAACCCAGGACACTTCCACCCCTAAGTTCAGGTTCCGCAACCGCCGGCTTCTTAATGAGCACTACGAAAAGCACGGAAAGGATATGGGATTTAAATCGGCTGAGGAATATGAGAAGGCCGCGGCGGCGGTACCGGTAAATCCGGATGCGCTGCATAAGACGGAGAAGGAAGACGGTGACGATGTGTATTATGTTCAGGCCACGAACGAATTCGTGATCGTGTCCGGGGATGGCTTCATCCGCACCTATTTCCTGCCCGACTCAGGTATTAAATATTTCAACAAGCAATAGCAGGCCCGAGCACATAAAACAAAACATAACATAAAACAAAATCATAAACACATTTCCAAGGAGGACAGCATGAACATCAACGACAGAGTACAGATATCGGACAGCATAAAGTTTGTCGGGGCCGACGATCCCGAACTTGAGATATTTGAGAGTCAGTATCCCACGGAGGGCATCTCGTATAATTCGTATGTGATCCTCGATGATGAGATCGCGGTAATGGACACGGTCGATAAGAGGGGAACCGAAGCTTTCTTTGATAATCTGAAGGCAGTCCTCGGAGACAGAAAGCCCTCGTATCTTGTGGTACAGCATATGGAACCCGACCATGCCGCAAATGTGGGCAGGCTCTGCGATATGTATCCCGAAATGAAGATCGTGGGCAGCGCGCAGACGGGACGTATGATAGGGCAGTTCTTTGAGAATGATTATTCCGGCAGGTTCATGGCCGTTAAGGAGAATGATACGCTGTCTTTGGGAACCCATACACTTCAGTTTATAATGGCGCCCATGGTGCATTGGCCGGAGGTCATGGTCTCTTACGAATCAAGCGAGAAGGTTCTCTTTTCCGCTGATGCGTTCGGTACGTTCGGCGCCCTTGAGAACGATGAGGAGTGGATAGCTGATTCGAGCCATTACTACTTCAATATAGTGGGCAAGTACGGAGCGCAGGTCCAGGCCCTTCTTAAGAAGGCTTCAGGCCTTGATATCAAATGCATCGCGCCGCTTCACGGTCCGGTGCATAAGGATGATATCGACTTTGTTATCGGCAAATATGATCTGTGGAGCAGATATGAGCCGGATCGTAAGGGCATCTTTATTCCGTATGCATCGATCCACGGAAATACTAAGAAAGCGGTTCTTGACTATGCCGGTCAATTAGAGAGCGCCGGCGAAACCGTGGTCACTATGGACCTTACCGAAGAGGATGTATCCGAAGCAGTGGAGCAGGCCTTCCTTTATGACAGGATGATCCTGGCCGCGTGCACGTATGACGGTGAACTTTTCCCGCCGATGAACGATCTGCTCCATCATCTTAAGATAAAGAACTTCAGGAACAGGAAAGTCGGGCTTATCGAGAACGGATCATGGGCCCCGATAGCCGCAAAGAAGATGCGTGAATATCTGGATGCCATGAAGGACATAACGGTCGTGGAACCGGTCGTGACGATAAATTCAACGCTCAAACCTTCAAACGAAGCTGCACTCAAAGCTCTTGCCGAAGCTATGAAAGGCTGAAGAATCACATGATCAGAATAAAGACAGTCAAGGAATTCATATGGCAGATCGCGGATCAGTTCGGCGAGCAGGAGGCGTATTGCTGGCGTGAAAACGGCGGCTTTGTTACGCGTACCTACGCGGAGCTTAACGATGATGTGGCGTCGATATCGCGCATGATCCACAGGGATTTTGGCGAGGAGCACAAGGCAGCGCTCATAGGCGATGCTTCTTATCACTGGATGTGCACTTTTTACGGCGTGATAACCAGCGCGAACATAGCGGTCCCGATGGATGTTAAACTGCAGGTCAATGAGATGACGCAGCGGATCGATTTTGCCGACGTTTCGATCGTTTTCCTGTCAGACAGATATGCATATCTTAAGGACGACATACAAAGATCGTGCCCGAATGTTGAAAAGATATTAAGTCTCGAGGGCTTTCTTAAGGACGCTTCCGCAGCGGACATCGATGAAGTACTCGACATAGTGGATCCCGAACGGATATCGGTACTGTTATATACTTCCGGAACGACAGGCGACGGCCTTAAGGCTGCCATGATAACACAGAACGGGCTGATGCCGGGCGTCAGAGATTACGCTCCGATGTTCCGTCCCGGGGACAGAGTGCTGTCGATCCTTCCCATCCATCATTGTTTTGAACTTTTTAACGGACAGATGAAAGCGGCCTACTCGGGCTGTACCATCTGCATAAACGATGACATATCCGATATTATAAGGGATCTTTCCGAATTTGAGATAAACGCGATGGTCGCGGTACCCGCGGTGGCGAAGCTGCTCTGTTCGGTCATTGAGATGAACAAAGGCAAGCCGGTCGAGGAGATAAAGAGGCTTATCGGCAGCAATCTCAAGCGTATTACCATAGGTGGTGCTTCAGCCAGCAGGAAGATGATAGAGACCCTGCTCAGGGCAGGCGTTAAGGTATACAACGGTTACGGATTAACGGAATCCGCCGGCGGGTGTCTGTTTAATTACAAAACAGAGGAAGATCCTGATGCATGCGGCACGAATCCTTATGATATGGATATAAGGATAGAGGACGGCGAACTCCTCTTAAAGGGCTCCTACATAATGAAGGGGTATTACAAACAGCCCGCGCTGACGGAAAAGGTGCTTATAGACGGCTGGCTCCATACGGGTGATATGGCCGAGTTCACGAAAGACGGCAACGTGGTCATCCTCGGGCGCAGGGACAATATGATAAACCTTGCGAGCGGTGAGAAGATATATCCCGAAAAGTGGGAAGACCGTATCATGAAGCTTGGGAGCGTCAGTGCCGTTATGGTCTGCGAAATTGACGAACACCTCGCAGCCGTTATATATCCTGCGCTCGATACGGAAGCGGTAAGGGACGGGATCATAAAGAACATCGACGCGATAAACAAAACACTTCCCGGATATGAGAAGATAATGGATGTGCGCTTCAGGGACGTGCCGTTCCCCATGACATCATCCATGAAGATAAAGCGCAAGCCAGCCATGAAGGAGATCCTCGGGCAGGGCAGCAGCGCAAAGTCATATACGATGCCCGAGAATGATGAGCAGGCAGCCGTTATGGAATGTCTTAAAAAAGTCATTCCCGGCGCAGACAAAATAGGAGTTGAAGATAATCTCTACGAGAAGGGGCTGGACAGCCTTACAACGCTGAACCTTGCGGTGCTTCTTGGATGCTCGCCCATGATCATATACGAATGCAAGACGGTAAAGGAGATCGCCGGACGTATACATCTTTCGCGTGAAGCGGCCACACCCGGATCGGACTCTCTTATGAAGGTCCCGGGCATCAATGACCTGATATCAAAGAGTGGAAAGCATGCAGGCTGGAAGAAGGACGGCGCGATCTTAATAACGGGCGCGACGGGGTATCTGGGTTCACATCTCATAAGGGAGCTTGCCGGTGAACATAGGGACATCATCTGCCTTGTCAGAAATGAGTCACGCTTTATAAGGACCTGCGAATACTACGGGATAACAGTAAACGAAAAAATAAGAACAGTCACAGGCGATATAACAAAACCGCATTTCGGGCTGGATGAAGCCGGCTATTTAAAACTGTGCAAAGATGTGAGAGTTGTGTTCCACACGGCGGCTCTTGTTTCCCATGCAGGAAAGATGGAAGAATCATTCGAGATAAACGTTAAGGGCACCGAGGAAGTGATCAGGTTCTGCAAGGATTCCGGCGCCCAGCTGTATCATATGTCTTCCTACGCGGTGACCGGTTTCAAGACAGACAACGCACTTACGGAAAATGTCCTGGATATTGGACAGCAGATAACCCTTAATCCATACGTGCAGACAAAGTACCAGGCTGAGGAATGCGTTCTGTTGGCAAGAGAGAAAGGGGTTGATTCCACGATATTCAGGATCGGTAATCTTACCGAAAGGTCTTTTGACGGACTGTTCCAGATAAACCCGGATACCAACGGACGTTCCGCCCAATTACGCGCCTTTGACAGGCTGGGGGTATATCCCGAGAGCATGAAGGACGTGATATACGACAGTACTCCGGTCGATAAGGCAGCAAAAGCCGTTGCGATCCTTGCAAAGGAACGCGGCACCGGTCATATATGGCATGTCGTTTCGCCTGATATAAAAAATATAAAACAGATGACCGAAGCGGCGCAGGTCCCGGATGATGAATTCTTCAAAGTGCTCACAGATAACATCGAAGACAAGGATGTTGCGATGCTCTCGATCTATTATGGAATGAACAGGGAAGGCTTTAATCCGAACATAGATATAAGCCGGACGGTTGATGAACTCTCGAAGCTTGGATTTGAATTCTTATCATAAATGCAGTATATGTTCCGTTTATGATAACGGGATGATAACGGAGGATCAAGATGGGTCATGTTGATATGACGGACAATGACATTATAGTACGGGCGACGGCCGGCAGCGGTCAGATAAGGGCATTTGCCGCAGTCACCCGCAATATGGTCGAGACAGCGAGGCAGGCACATGATACGTCTCCCGTGGTAACGGCCGCTCTCGGAAGGCTGCTCAGCGCGGGCGCGATGATGGGCGCGATGATGAAGGGAGATGACGATCTTCTGACTCTTCAGATAAGGGGAACCGGTCCGATGAAAGGACTTACCGTCACTGCCGATGCAAGGGGCAACGTAAAGGGTTATCCGCTTGTTGCGGATGTGGTGATCCCTGCCAAGCCTGCAGCAACCGAAGGCGCGGTGCGGAAGCTTGATGTATCGGGCGCGGTCGGTGAAGGCGTGCTGAGCGTCATAAGGGACTTAGGCCTTAAAGATCCCTATGTCGGACAGGTGGCTCTGCAGACAGGGGAGATATCAGAGGACCTGACATATTATTTTGCGGTGTCCGAACAGATACCCTCATCCGTCGGACTCGGCGTGCTCATGAACAGGGACAACACGGTCAGACGCGCAGGCGGTTTCATCATCCAGCTCATGCCTTATTGTGAAGAATCACTCATATCCCGCCTTGAAGACAGGCTTACGACAATGCCGCCCGTAACTTCGCTCCTTGATGAAGGAAGAAGTGCCGAGGGGCTGCTAGAGTACATTCTGGGTGACTTTTCCCTGGAGATAAATGATACGATGCCGACGAGGTTTTACTGCAACTGCGATAAAGAGCGGGTTGAAAAAGCTCTCATAAGCATAGGCAGGAAGGAACTTGACGACATCATAAAAGACGGTAAGGATATTGAACTTAAATGCCATTTCTGCAATAAGGCATATAACTTTACGATCGATGAAGTTAAAAAGATTGCAGAAGAAAGCAAACGTTGATAAGGAGGACGAACACTATGGGTATGACAGCAGATTATGATCCGACAGAAGCAAGGCTCGATGAATTTGCCGGGTCGGTGATGCAAAGGAAGAATTATGATTTCGGATATCCGCTCAATCAGAAAAGTAAGCTGATAGGCTTCTACAAATGGCTTTCGGGAAGCGGGTTAAATATCACGACGCTTGACAATGCGGGCGATCCTTTCGAGGCGCGCGATAATCTTACGAATACTCTTGCGTTCGAAAGGGAGGTTATAGAGTATTTCGGGCCGCTTTACGGATTTGATCCCGGTAATACGTGGGGGCTGGTGACTTTCAGCGGCACGGACGGCAACAACCATGGTCTGTATTTCGGCGCGAATTATCTTAAGCGGAAGACCAAGAAGAACCCGGTCGTGTACGTATCCGACGCCGCGCATTATTCCAGTAAGCGCCTGGCGGATCTGCAGAACCTCGATATGGTGCTGATCCCGTCAGATGTTCACGGCTGTATGGATCCCGATGCTTTGGAAAAGTCACTCGTACCGGACCGTCCCGCACTTGTCGTATATGCGCTCGGCACCACGTTCAAAGGCGGTATCGATGACATGGACATACTTAATGCCGTGTTTGACAGGCATCCTTCGATAGAGGTATTCCGCCACATCGATGCGGCGCTTTTCGGAGGCTACATACCCCACAGCAGGTTCAGTGATATGTTAAACCGTAAGAAACATCCGTTTGATTCTATCGCGATAAGCGGACATAAGTATTTCGGCATGGACGAGCCGGCCGGCGTATTTTTAACGACCATGGATGTGCGCAACAATCAGAATCCGTTTGATGTTTCATACCTTAACGGTAACATGCCCATGATCAACTGCTCGCGTTCCGCCCTGTCGCCTCTTAAGCTGTGGTGGATCGTAAAGCATACGAGCATGGAGGAATTTGCCGAACAGACCGAAGGCATGCTGGATCGGGCCGCATGGCTTAAGGATGAGCTTGAGAAGGCAGGTTATCCCGCATGGCTTGAGCCTGCGTCCAATACCGTGTATTTCAAGCGTCCGCCCGAGAGTGTGGTTTCGAAATATCATCTCGCGCCCGATCATGACGACAGGCTGGGCGGAGATCTGTCCCATATAGTAGTTATGCAGCATGTGACGAAGGACAGGATCATGACTTTCCTTGAGGACTTAAAGAATGCATAGATACGGGGAACTTATAGCTGAGACGGGAAGGCTTCTTCTTGAAAAAGGCCTGGTCGCAAGGACATGGGGCAACATAAGCGTAAAGTGTGACAACAGGCATTTTGCGATCTCGCCGAGCGGGCTCGGCTATGAAAACATGACGGGCGAAGATGTTCCGGTATACGACCTTGTTAACGATACATGGGAGGGCAGCAGGAAACCCTCGAGCGAAGTAAAGGTCCACACGGTATCCTACAGGGAGCGGCCGGATGTGCGCTTCGTGCTCCACACCCATCAGGACTATGCGACGGCAGTAGGGCTTGCCGGCACAGGGGACCTTGAGCTGACACCTGATGAAGAAAAAGTGCTCGGCAGGGTGATCGTTGCGAAATATGCTCTTCCCGGAACGGATGAACTTGGAGCAAATGTCGGTGAAGCCATAAAGCAGGGATCCGAAGTCATCCTCATGAAGCATCACGGGGTGCTGATACTCGGAAATGACCGTGATGATGCGATGGATAAGGCTGAGATGCTCGAGCGCGTGTGTAAAAGAGCGGTAGATAAAAAGCTTGATGCCGGCCCTGCACTTACGGCATCTGAAACGATAGATGAAGCACTCCTTAAGTCATCGGAGAACATGATCTTCTTTACGGGCCGTGATGTGTTAAAGGCAGCGGAACTTGGCGGTTTTGATACGCAGACGGATGACATGGCACAGATGCTCGGTGAAAGGATAGACTGTGTTCAAAATGACAACGGTGCGATAATGCAGGCGCTTTCAAAAGCCGACGCGGTGCTCGTAAAGAATGCGGGCTGTATCGTAAGGACAAAGGAGGCTGACGATGCGCAGGCTCTTAAGCTCCTCATAAAAAAGGCGGCCACTGCAAAGGCATATACGCTTGAGTGTGGAGTGGATGCCGATCTTTCGGGAGAGGACTGCAGGATAATGCGTGAATTTTATGTAAACCAATATTCCAAAACGAAGGAATAGGAACCAAAGGGATAATCCATCTTGTTAAATTCTTGTCATAGTGTTATCATATATGCGGTATTTTTACCGAAGGATAAAGAAATAACAGAAATCAAACGGCAGCAGGGTCCCACCTGATGCCGGGGAAAGGAAGTATTAAAATGAGCGAGTCAAAATCATCTTCAGGCGCAAAAGGCGGTAATAAATGGATATGTGCCGCGATCCCCGCGCTTCTGCTTCACTGCAGTATCGGTACGGTATACTGCTGGGGAACGTTTTCCAAGGAAATAGGCGAATACATCTACGGCGCCGAGAATTTCCAGGCACATGCGAGTGCCGTTCAGTGGGCATTTTCACTTGCCATCTTTTTCCTCGGCATGTCGGCCGCATTTCTCGGCGACATAGTTGAGAAGGATATACACAGATCATCCCTTATCGCTACCATCTGCTTTACGGTAGGTATGCTCGGTACGGGTGCTGCCATCCTGTTAAAGTCACTTCCGCTGGTATTCCTTTTCTACGGATGCATAATGGGTATCGGTCTCGGTACGGGTTACTTAAGCCCCGTAAAGACTCTGATGCTCTGGTTCCAGGATCGTAAGGGACTTGCTACGGGACTTGCGGTTGCAGGCTTCGGTCTTGCCAAGGCCATCGCAACTCCGGTCATGCAGTTCTTCCTTACGAAGTTCAATAATAATCCTGCATATATGTTCTTTATCATGGGATGCATCTACTGCGTGATGATGTTCATCGGACATCTCCTGCTTAAGAAGCCCGCCGACTGGGTTGAGGCTCACAGCGAGAACGGCGGTCTCAGCGAATTCTTTGCAACGCTTGGAAAGAACTTCAAGACATCGTTCTCAAACAAGACCTTCATCGGTATTTGGATCATGTTCTATATAAACATAACCTGCGGTCTTGCTCTTATCTCACAGGAGAAGGCTATCTTCAATTCGATCGGACTGAGCCTTACCGTAGCTGCCACACTCGGATCAGTAACAGCCATCGCGAATGCGGCCGGACGTCTCGGATTCTCCGCATGGGCAGATATGTTCAAGGACAGAAACACGATATATAAGATAATCTTCATTCTCTCGATAGTATTTACGGGTGCAGTTGTCCTTACCAAGGGTATCGACAATAAGGTTGTGTTCCTGTGCGTTGCGCTTCTTATCATGGTAAACGCAGGATACGGCGGTGGTTTCTCGAATGTTCCGACACTGCTTTCGGACCACTTCGGAATGAAGAGCATTTCGGCGGTTCACGGCATGTGCCTGTCTGCATGGGCAATGGCGGGACTTACAGGCAACCAGCTTGCAACATACATCGTTAAGCACGTGGGCGAATTCAAGGATATGACTCTTTCGGACGGTACCACGGTTTCCGTTAACACTCAGGGATATCAGACGGTGCTCTATGTAACGCTCGGTCTGTATATAGTGGCATGTATCGTATGCTTTACGATGATCCCGAAGAGGAAGGCTGAGAAAGACTGATCTGTCTGAATCAATAAACAAGGCCCGCAGTCATGTATTTCATGATGGCGGGCTTTTTTATGCCCATCCTTCCCGGCGGCATCCGTTCATGAATTGGTTATACAAAACAATGTCGAAAAATGATATAATGTGATAACAGGGTCGAAACAGATAAACATACGGAGAACTTAAATGACAAAAGGAAAAATAAAGATCAGGTTTAGATATGTAATTCCCCCGATAGTGACTCTTCTTATTTACTGCATCATACTTGCGGTAAAGGGGATATATCCGTTTGGTGCAAAGACGATAGATTATTACGATATGGCGCAGCAGATCGCGGCGTTTTATTATCACGTTTATGATGCGATACACGGCACCAAGGGAATGTTCTATGACTGGTATACGGCTCTCGGCACGAACATGGCGATGAGCACATCGGGCTGTTCAAACCTGTCGCCGTTCAATCTGTTTTTCCTTTTCATAAGGCGGGGCGCTCTGCTTAAGAGCCTGTCTGTCTTTAACGGTATCAAGCTCATGTGCATGAGCTTTACCATGTTCTTTTATCTTGAAAGGACGCATAAGGATTCACCGCTGTTTGTAAAGCTTGCCGCTTCGGTGGGATATGCATTCTGCGGTTTTGTTCTTGTGCTCTATATAACCAACCAGTGGGTGGATATCGCAGTGATGTTCCCCCTCATCATGTATTTCTACGATAAGCTTATAAAGACCGGGAATATAAAGGGCTACGTCATAACTCTCACCATAACTCTTATCGCGAGTTACTATCTCGGATTTATGATCCTCATCTTCATCTTCCTGTATACGGGACTTAAGCTGTTCGAAGGATATCTGTTCAACGCCGAAGAGATAGCGCTCCTTCCCCTCAAGGAGGAAACGGACGAAGCGGCAGAAGAAGAGGGAAAGTCAAAAAAGAAAGGCATTAAGAACAGGCTGACCTTAAAGAGAGCAAGGACGCATAAGGTAAGGAAGTTCCCCGAACTGCATCTTTTCAGGCTGGGCATCGGAACCCTGCTCTCACTTGCGCTTTCATCGTTTATACTTGTACCGCAGCTTACGCAGATGCTTTCGTCCGCAAGGTTTAAGAACGGGAACGAAACCGGAGGCGGACTGCTTTCCCGATATGCGGCCATCCTTTCACATGTGAAGGGTGACTATACCACGCGCTGGTGGACGTTGCTCGGACTGTCGTTCCTTGCGGCACTCATACTTACCGGCATCATAAGGTGCAGGAAGGATAAGCGGGCCGTGTTCATGTCCTTATCAATGATCCTTATGATGGTGCTCGAGCTGTTCTTTGAGAGCATCAACCTTATATGGCATTTCGGATCCTATATCCAGTATCCGATAAGGAACGGATTCATCATATATTTCGTATTTGCTTACTGGGGCTGCTATTTTGCGGCAAAGATTTACGGCGCGGAGGAGGATTCCGGTTTTCCGATAAGGTTTTATCCGGGCTTCATCGCAACGCTCATATTTTATCTTGCATTTATCGCCTGGTATAGGAACCATCCGGGCCTTGCGCTTCGGAACGTGTTCCATATGACCTCTGCCATCATGGCGGCTGCATTTGTTTTCTATCTAATACTGCTGAACATAGAAGAGCTTAAGAAACCGCTTCACCTTATTAGACGCAAGCGTGTGGAAGAAGAGGAAAAGTCAGACGCCGAGCGCAGGAGCAGAGAACGTTACAAATGGGCAGCCGGTATCATCGTCTGCGAACTTCTGTGCTTCGGATCGCTTCTGTTCGGTAAGCCTGACTTTATAACGGGTTATGCCGAGGAGCCCGAACAGAACGGAGACTATATCTATATCTGCGATCAGCTCGCGGAGGCATTTGATCTTGAACCCGGGTATCTGTACCGCATGAAGAATCCCGATGAGAGTCTTAATGCAAACTACGGTCTGGTGTTAAGGCAGCCCGCGCTTTCCAACTGGACGCACATGATAGCTCCGGGTGAGCAGGAAGCGGCTGCAAAATGGGGATACAGTGTCCAGTTCACGAGGCTTTTGGATGCGGGCGGCACCGTCTTTTCAGATGCACTGCTCGGAGTGCGCAGGGTGATAAGCTGCGTGCCCATGGATGAGAGATTATATAAGGCGGTTGATACCGCTGAGATAATA
>JAEEGL013522343.1_pt1 | contig 11491 bp, 4 predicted proteins | sample 9134231 | NCBI WGS metagenome assembly JAEEGL01 (sample SAMN16246548, study PRJNA631951) | gut metagenome | biome: gut microbiome; feature: rumen; material: fiber-attached | host: Bos | place: Iran: Karaj | collected 2018-10
AATCAAAGTATTGCGGGTCATACTCGCCCTTGCTTTCAAGCGAACCAATGAGCGATGAGTTGCGTTTGTATCGCACGCCGTGCATCTGGCTGTAGTGGCGCGTGCTGTGGCCCAGCATCAGGCTACCGCCCTGCATGCTGGCGGCCACAGGGCCTTCAAAGGCTTCAGGCTCGCGGTAGGTGATGTCGAGCACCGACGACATGCGGTCGCCATAGGCGGCGCTGAAGCCACCCGTCGAGAACTCGACTTTGCGCACCATGTCGGGGTTGATGATACTCATGCCCTCTTGCTGGCCCGAGCTGATGAGCTGCGGGCGATAGACCTCAATACCGTTGATATACACGCTGTTCTCATCATCGGAGCCGCCGCGCACCATGTACTGCGAACTCATCTCGTTCTTGGAGCTCACGCCCGCCATGGTGGTGAGAACCGCCTCGACACTGCCGCCCGAGGCGTCAGGCGTGCGTTTAAGCATGTCCACGTCGATGCCCTGCATTGTAGTGGTCTGCTTTTTGTACTCGGTGATTTCAATCTCGCCCAGTTCCAGCGTTTTCTCATACAGTTTGGGGTTGATGGTTACCGTGCCCTCGGGTTTGATGAGCTGGCGTGTCACCGTCGAGTAGCCCAAACAGGAAAACTCGACCATGATGGTGTCGGCCTTGGGGACCGTCATTTCATAGTCGCCTTTAGTGTCTGTGTTTGTGCCCACGGCAGTGCCCAGCAGGCGAACCGTGGCAAATTCAATGGGTTCACCGGCGGCATCGACAACCTTGCCGGTGATTTTGACTTGGGAAAACGCTGCGGTGGCGCACAACAGGCACACCACAATCATCAATATGCGGGAATGGAATCTCATTGACTAATATAGTTATACAATAACATAACGAAGAAAAGCGCTGGAAATTGTAAAACTGCCTGTTTTTGCGTTTCTTTAGCTCGATTCAACCCCATACAAGCCTCGAGATTTGTTTTGTGTTAGAGATTTTCATTTTTTATCTTCTTATGTGTTTTATTCCAAAATTATCGATATATTTTTGCACAATCATAACAGTTTCAAGCCTATTTACCCCAAAAAACGATATTATTATGAAAAATCAATTACTATTAAAAACACTCGCTCTGGTGGCGTGCCTGTCGTGCGCTGGAGCCTATGACTTCGAGTCAGGTGACTTATATTACAACATTACGGGTGACAATACAGTCTCGGTGACCGATAAGAACACCAACTACAACAGTTACAGCGGAAATGTGACAATCCCGTCAACCGTTACCTATGGTGGCAAGACCTACGATGTTGATGTCATTGAAATTGAAACTTTCAAGAACTGTTCTGGGTTGACTAGTGTGAGCTTCCCTAACACGTTAAAAGAGATTTATCGTTTAGCTTTCCAAAATTGCACCCGATTGACCGAGGTAATCATCCCCAATTCGGTTACCTATGTGGGTGGAATGGTCTTTTCTGATTGTACCAATTTGAAGACTGTGGTGTTGGGTGAGAAATGCAGGTTTAGAGGTCATGCCAGTTGGAGCAATAATGTATTCCTGCGCTGTCCTAGTCTGTCTTCCGTTACAAGCATGAGTGCTGAGCCGTGGGAGTATTTGGAACCCATGTTTGATCAGTACACCTACGATAATGCAGTACTCTATGTCCCCCGTGGGTCGATTGACTGTTACAGAGCCATGGATATCGTTTTGCAGGTAGTGACAATAGCGGTAGTGTGTGTGGAGATTTTGATAAACCTGTCGCCTCTTATCTTCCTAACGAATTGGGCATTTATGACATGAGCGGTCATGTGCGTGAGTGGGTCTTGGACTGGTATGGCAGCTATAATGATGCTTATCAGGTTCATCCAACAGGACCAACGGAGAAGTGCCATCAAGTGAGGTCGTTCCACTTGACGGCACTTCTCTTGTGTGGATCAGGGTGGATGCCCGTAAAACCAATCTTACCTGAAAACTGTTTTTTAAACGGGAATAGTATCTCATTTGACTGATTTATTGATAGATGTCTTATCTTTACTGATAAGTTTTATTACATTTTTGTTGAAATTTTTTTTGCTTTGCTGTTAATTTCTAAAAAAGCACTATATTTGCACAATCCTAGAAAGATTCAACTGTTTAACCTACTAAAAATAATTGTTTTGGAAAGAAAAAGTCTCATTAAATTGCTTGCAATGGTAGGCTGCCTGTTGTGCTCATTAAACGCCATTGCCCAGGAAGCCTATGCCGTGTTCACGTCGTCTGACGCGACGCTGACTTTTTATTTTGACAAGGATCGCAGTTCCCGCTCTGGAAGGATTTATTCCTTGAATACGGGATCTACTGATCCTGGTTGGGTATCTGGTGGCATCAACGCCTCAGTCACTCAGGCGGTGTTTGATCCGTCATTTGCCGGTGCCCGTCCCACATCAACCTATAGATGGTTTTTCCAGATGGAGGCGCTACAGTCCATTACGGGCTTGAACTACCTCAACACATCTGATGTGACAACCATGAATCGTATGTTCGCTACCTGTACCGTTTTGGACAGTTTGGATTTGAGTGGTTTCAACACTGCTGCAGTCAAAAACATGTCTGGTATGTTCTTGGGCTGCAAGAATTTGGCAAGTCTCAACTTAAGCGGATGGAATACCGATAAAGTTACTGACATGAAATACATGTTCAATAACTGCGAGAAGTTGGATAGCCTTGACTTGAGCAGCTTCAACACCGCAAATTTGGTTTCTTTGCAAAGCATGTTCGATGGCTGCAAGAATTTGAAGAGCCTTGACTTGAAAAACTTTAATACGTCAAGGGTGGCGAATATGGTTGACCTGTTCAATGGCTGCGAGCAGTTGGCATACCTGGACGTGAGCTCCTTCAATACCACTAATGTGAAATACATGCAGGAAATGTTCCAGAACTGCTCGAGTTTGAAGAGTTTGGACCTTAGTCACTTCAACACTTCCTTGGTGATGACCATGAACAATATGTTCACGGGTTGCTCCAGTTTGACGAGTCTGAACTTGCATGGCTGGAACACCGCTGCTGTGACCAGTATGTATGCCATGTTCCAGGGGTGCACTGATTTGGAGTTCCTGGACGTGAGCACCTTCACCACTCCTGAAGTGACCGAAATGTATGCCATGTTCCAGGGGTGCGAGAATTTGGATGGCCTGGACTTGAGGGGATTTGATACCTCTAAGATAAGTGATTTCAGATATTTTTTTGATGGCTGCAAGAAGTTGACAAGCCTTGACTTGCATGGCTTCTCCGCCCCAAATAATAAGTATCTGACCAACATGTTCTATAATTGCGAGAGTTTGAAGAGCCTGGACTTGAGCGCCTTCACTACCGACAATGTGATTAACATGGGTTCCACGTTTGAGGGCTGCAAGAGTTTGGAACGTCTGGACTTGAGCCCATTGAATACAGCTAATGTGAGCTCAATGCAAAATCTGTTCCGTGGCTGTTCGAGTTTGAGGACAATCAACCTGAGTGGTGTCAAAACCGCTAGTGTGACCAACATGTCATCGATGTTCCAGGGGTGCACGAGTTTGGAGAGCTTGGATCTGAGTAGTTTCAACACCACTAATGTGACCGAGATGAAAAACATGTTCTATGGCTGCTCCAGTTTGCATAGCCTGGATGTGAGCACTCTCAATACCTCAAAACTCACATCCTTGCAATATATGTTCTATGGTTGCTCGAGTTTGGAGAACATTAACCTGAGCGGTCTCAATACCTCTAAGGTTACCGACATGTCCTACATGTTCCGTGGTTGTTCCAGTTTGCAGGGTATTGACTTGGGCGTTATCAATACCACTAATGTGACCGACATTAAATACATGTTCTATGGTTGCTCGAGCTTGAAGAGCATTGACTTGGGGCGCTTAACCTCTGCCAAGTTGACAACCCTGGGGAATTTGTTCAACGGCTGCACGAGTTTGACGAACGTGACCTTTAGCGGCCTCAAGACCGCAACTGTGACCGATATGAGTGCCATGTTCCAGAACTGCAAGAGTTTGGAAAGTCTGGACTTGAGAGGTCTTAGCTTTGCCAAGGTGACCAAGATGGGTGCCATGTTCTTTGGCTGCACCGGTTTGAGGACAATCGTCGTTGATAATAATTGGACTACAGCAGCCGTTACCGAATCGAATTATATGTTCAGGAATTGCACCTCACTCGTGGGTTGCAAGGGTACTACCTATGATGTGAGTCACACCGATAAGACTTACGCACGCATCGACAAGGGAGAAATCGAACCTGGCTACTTCTCTAACGATTTACCGAAACGCTATACCCTTGACAGTAAAACTGGTACACTGACGCTCTTATTGGGCGAGTTCAACAAGGACTATAATTGGGGTAGTGACGTGGTTGCAGGAAACGTCAAGAGTGTCACGGCCAACAGCGGGGTGAGCTTCACTGGCGACTGCACAGGACTGTTCAAAGATTTCAATCAGTGCACAAGCATTGACCTGGCCAATGTCAACACCAGCGAGATGGCGAATGCAAACAGCATGTTCCAGTCATGTCAGAACCTGACCTCGCTCAACATCTCGACCTGGAACACTGCCAATGTCACCGACATGGCAAACATGTTCCAGTCATGCCTGAATCTGACTTCACTCGACATATCGAACTGGAACACATCCAAAGTGACCGACATGGAAAACATGTTCCAGTCGTGTCAGAACCTGGCTTCGCTCGATTTCTCGAACTGGAACACGTCCAAAGTGACCGATATGAAAAACATGTTCCAGGGCTGCCAGAACTTGGCATCACTTAACATATCGACCTGGAATACGTCCAGAGTCACCGATATGGCAAACATGTTCCAGTCGTGCCAGAATCTGGCTTCGCTCAACATTTCCACCTGGAACACCGCCAGTGTTGCCAACATGGGTGGCATGTTCCAGGGTTGCTCAAATCTGACCTCGATTGACCTCACGGGCTTTAACGCCAAGAAGGTCACCTCCATGGGCAACATGTTCGACGGCTGCTCCAGTTTGACAACCATTCTCGTTGGCACTGGATGGAGCACCGATAGTGTTTCAGTTTCCCAGGACATGTTCAAGGACTGCACCAATCTGGTGGGTGGCATGGGTACCGTTTATGACGCAGACCACACCGATAAAACCTATGCACGCATCGACTTGGGCGAAATAAAGCCTGGCTATCTCACGGGCGAACTGCCTCCTCGCTACACTTTCGACAGCAACACTGGGGAATTGGCGCTCATCTGGGGTGAGTTTAACACCTTAAACAATTGGAGCGATAATGTGACTAACACTGATGTCAAGAGTGTGACCGCCACTAGCGATGTGCGTTTCACCGACAACTGCTCACAGCTGTTCTACAATTTCAATCAATGCGAGAGCATGGATTTAAGCCAGGTTAACACCAGTGGAATGACAAATGCAAGAAGGATGTTCCGCGACTGCCAGAACCTGACTTCGCTCAACGTTTCAGAATGGAACACCGACAACGTCACTGACATGAATGAAATGTTCCAGTATTGTTCAAGTCTTACCTCGCTTGACCTGACGGGATGGAACACTGCCAATGTCACCGACATGGGTAATATGTTTGAAAGCTGCGAAAATCTGGACACTCTTGACCTATCGGGCTTCAATACCGAGAATGTTACTACCATGTACTATATGTTCAACAACTGTAGTGGCTTGACATCTCTCAATCTGTCGGGTTGGAACGCTGCCAATGCCACTGCATTGTGCTATATGTTCAACAACTGCGGTAACTTGACTACGCTTGACCTTTCGGGTTGGAGTGCTCCCCAGGTCAATGCCACGAACTATATGTTCAACGGCTGTTCGAGCATGAAAGGCCTTGACCTGACGGGCCTCAATACCGAGAATGTCACCAACATGGAATCGATGTTCCGGGGTTGCTCAAGTCTGGACAGCTTGGATTTGAGCGGCTTCAATACCCAGAATGTGACCTCAATGGTATCCATGTTCCAGGATTGCGACAGTCTGGCCATGCTTAACCTGTCGGGCTTCAATACTGAGAATATACATTACATGGATTCTATTTTTGCGGGTTGCTCCAGTTTGACAAGCATTGACTTGAGCGGTTTCAACACCCAGAATGTGACCAACATGTCCTCGATGTTCCAGGGTTGCTCCAGTTTGAAAGCCCTTGACTTGAGTGCTCTGAACACTCAGAACGTGACCAACATGTCCTCGATGTTCCAGGGTTGCAACAGTCTGACCTCAATCGGCTTGGCGGACTTAATCATCGAAAATGACTCCTGCGTGGAACCAATGTCTGCAGTTCGATACGATTTGGGAAGCCTTGATTCGAACGGCTGGAATACCCGGAATGTTACCAATATGGAATCGATGTTCCAGGGCTGCAATAATTTGGAAACTATCGACCTGGCTGGCTTGAACACCGAGAATGTCACCAACATGAAATCCATGTTCTCTGGCTGCTCGCGATTGGATAGCCTTGACTTGAGTGTTTTGAACCTCCAGAATGTGACCACTCTGGAATCGATATTCCAGGGCTGCGACAGTTTGGCTAATGTCAACCTGGCGGGCTTGAATGCTCAAAATCTGACAAGCATGTCCTCGATGTTCCAGGGCTGCAATAATTTGGAAACTATTGACCTGTCAGGCTTGAACGCCGTGAATGTGACCAGCATGGAATCGATGTTCCAGGGTTGCGACAGTCTGGCTATTGTCACCCTTTCAGGCTTGAACACCGAGAATGTTAGCAACATGAAATCCATGTTTGCAGGTTGCTCCAGCTTGGATAGCCTTGACTTGAGCGGCTTGAACCTTCAGAATGTGACCACCATGGAATCGATGTTCCAGGACTGCGACAGCTTGACCACAGTCACCCTTACTGGCTTGAACACCGAGAATGTGACCAGCATGAAATCGATGTTTGCAGGTTGTTCGCGTTTGGATACCCTTGACTTGAGCGGCTTGAACCTTCAGAATGTGACCACCATGGAATCGATGTTTGAGGGTTGCGACAGCTTGACCACAGTCACCCTTACTGGCTTGAACACCGAGAATGTGACCAGCATGAAAGCCATGTTTGCAGGTTGCTCCAGCTTGGATAGCCTTGACTTGAGTGGTTTGAACATCCAGCATGTGGCAGACATGGATGCCATGTTTGCTGACTGCTCCAGCTTGACTGCGATCTTCGTGGGTCCGGACTGGAACACTGATAGCGTTTCAAGTTCGCAGAATATGTTCAATAACTGCGTTAATCTTGTGGGTATCATGGGAACCACCTATGATGGGGATCACACTGACAAGACTTACGCCCGCATCGACATGGGCAAATACGGACCTGGTTACCTCACGGGTGATCTTCCCCCTCATTATACCTATCAACGCATGACTGGCGATCTGACGCTTGTCTGGGGCGAGTTCAACATGGACAACAAGTGGGCTGATGACGTGATTGCCGAAGAAGTCAAGAGCGTTACCGCCAGCAATATCGTGGGCTTTACAGGCGACTGCTCGGGATTGTTCAACGGCTTCAATCAATGCTCAAGCATAGACCTGTCGAATGTCAACACCAGCGAGATGACGAATGCTAACGCCATGTTCCAGTCATGCCAGAACTTGAAGACGCTTAACTTATCGAACTGGAACACCGACAGTGTCACCGACATGGGTAGCATGTTCCATGGTTGCGACAGCTTGCTCACGCTTGATGTTACAAGTTTCAACACCGAGAATGTCACCAACATGTCCTCGATGTTTGCAAGATGCGCCACTTTGAAAAACCTGGACTTGAGTAACTTCAACACGCAGAATGTGACCGACATGTCTTCGATGTTCCTGGGCTGCGACAGTTTGGCAACTCTCGACCTGATGGCCTTCAACACGCAAAATGTCACCGACATGTCCTCGATGTTCCAAGGCTGCTTCAGCTTGGCCACAATCTATGTTAGCTCGGAATGGAACACGGATAGCGTTTCGACTTCTGAGGATATGTTCAGTCATTGTGTCGCACTGGTGGGTGGCATGGGTACTGTTTTTGATGCCGAACACACCGACAAGACCTATGCTCACGTCGACGGCGGAGAGTCCGATCCAGGCTACTTCTCTCAAGATATTGTCATTTATGGCGATGTGAATGGTGACAAGATGGTAAACATCAGCGACGTTACACAGTTGATCGACTATCTGCTCAGCGGAAATGCTACAGGCACCAATCTCATTGCTGCCGACTGCAACCATGACTCTGGCGTGAACATCAGCGATGTGACTAGCCTGATCGACTACCTCCTCTCTGGCGAGTGGCATTAAGCGATCTAAGAGATAGAGGTTATTAATCAACAGTTGGCCTCCGCATTTCCAGTGAATGCGGAGGCCAATATATTATTATGACTTGGTGTCTTGGCGTGGTGACAGATAATCAGCCGCCGAACATCGAGAACAGGTCGCGGGCACTCATGCGGGAATAGTTGCTGGGGATGCTCTTGTCAATTTTCACGTTACTGTTCCACTCGATGTCCTTATAGTTGAGCGATAGTGCCATCTTCTTGTTCTCTATAGTGGCATTGGCATTGACGGCATGTGCAATATTGCCGGCACTGGTCGCCTTTACTTCGCTGTATTTCACCTGATAGGCGGCAGTGGCGCTGCCTTGAGGTGTTATGTTGAGCGACGTGATGCGGCTTTTATTGTCGAATGTAAAGGCATAGTTGTATCCCTTATAACCCTCGCTGGGCACCAAGATGACAGTGTTCTTCTCATTGCCGACGGTCATCTCGGCCTTGTTGCTCTCGTTCAGCGTTCCCTTGCCAAGGATAAACGGTCTGCCCAGGAAGATGTCCTGCACATCGCTTACCGTGACGGGAATGCCTGAGGTGAGAATAGACACTTTCTCGGCGATGTAGCGCTTGTGCACCTTATCTACGGCATATAGGCTGTCGGCCGTGATGAGCAAGCGTCCCACCTCAATGCCCAGCATGGGGCGCAACGAGATGTAGATGGCCTGGTCGCGCACAATGCGCACCTGGATGGCTGACGAGAAACTGCTGCCGGCGCTCAACTTGATGTTGCCGCCAGTCTGCATCGTCTGCCAGTCGCCCAATGTGGCGATTACGCCATCCATGGGGTCGGTAATGGTTTGTGGTGTCGTCGTTGTCGTCGATGTGGTGTCGGGCAGGTTAGCTGCTTTCTTGAATGTGCCGCAGGCGCTCATCATAGCCGCCAGCATCAAGCACAAAACGATATTTGTCTTCTTCATAATTAATAATAATGTGCTCTATGATAAAAAGTTCATTAACCTATAGCGTTCAGTTCAATAAAGCGCTATTATGCTTTAGTAAACTGACTCATAATAGGTCTTGTCTTTCACTTTGCGTTGCAGTAATTCGTTGTCAGGCTCCGATTCAAGGGCTTTAGTCCACTGCTCCACAGCCTGTTCCTTTTCGTCATTGAACCACAGGATGTCGCCATAGTGTTCCAGCAGGTGGTTATCCTCGTCGCGTTCGACGGCCTGCTTGATGTACTGCAGAGCCTTGGCATAGTCTTTCTTGGCAAAGAATACCCAAGCATAAGTGTCGATGAAGTTGGCATTCTCAGGGTCGTCTTTCACGGCCAGTGCCGCCATTTTCTCGGCATGGTCCAGGTCTTCGCTACGCTGTGCCAGGAAATAGGCATAGTTGTTGAGGGCACCCGAGTTAATCGGGTCAAGTTCCAGTGCCTGTTCATAACACTCAATGGCCCTGACGGTATCCTTGATTTGGCTATAGATGTCTCCCATGCCGGTGATGATTTCGGCACGGGTCTCAAGATCGGTCGAATCGACCATAGCGAGTGTTTCCTCGTAGGATTCAATCGCTTTGTCATATTCCTCCATCTGATAGTAGCACCCCGCAACATAGCGTCTCAGATCTATATTGTCAGGGTTATACTCCAATGCCTTTTCCGAGGCTTTGACTGCAGCCGCATAATTGTCGTCCATCATGTTGAGAATGACCATGTTGCGCCAACTGTCGGCATCGGTGGGATTCATGTCCAGGCTATAACCCAATTGCTCAATGGCGCCCTTGACGTCTTTTTTGGCATAGAGGTACTCGCTGTAGAGCTGGTGAATCTTCGACTCATGGGGGTGCTGCTCGATGAGGACAGTGAACAGGTCATTGATGCGTTGTGTGGTATCTTCGTGCGCAAGTTGCTGGCGGATGTGGCCCAGGAGTACACCCAATTTAGAGTCCACATCGAGTTGTTCGGCAGTGAGGGCGTTATAGATTTGTTGTTCGTAGCCCACGCTGTCACCGATTTGACTGTAGTACTCGGCACGGGCGAGGTAGATGTAGCCGTTGTCGGGTGCATATTCCTGCGCACGGTCCAAGTAATAAAGAGCGCTGTCGCTCATGCCGTAGTGCTGGAACAGGCTACTCATGGCGATGTTGTAGGAGTCGTTCTGCGGTGCGGTAGCAAGCAGCCCGCGCATCTCGCGCAGGGCTCCAGTGCTGTCGTTCATCGCCATGTAGTTCTCGATTTTGCTCGAAGTGATTTGGATGGCATTGCCAAAAATCGCGGCGATGCTGTCATAGGTCTCATTGCTCTTGGCAAAGTCCCCCGATTGGGAATAAGCCTCGGCTAGACGAACCTGCAGCTCCAATCGGTTGGGATTGTACTCGTTGAGCACCTTGAGGGCGCGCAGGGCCTCCTCGGGATGCCCCAGTTGCATGTTGGCGTCGCTATAGAAGGTCGTCTCATACAAGTCATCGGGTTGCGCATCAAAGTGTTTCTTCATCAGTGCCAGACCTTGCTCGCACGATTCCTTGGTAGCATTGTTCATGCGCAGTTTGCTCATGCCCAAGTAGAATGAGATGGCGGTATTGGTCGAGTCAATCGCATGGGCGTGGGACAGCAACTCATAAAACGAGTCATAGTTGCCCTTCAGTTTCTCGCTCTGTGCCTGCACAAAGATATACTCAGCCTTGCGCTGGTCGGTAGGGCTGATTTCTTTCTGGCCAGAAGTCTGCTTCTTGCCCGCAAGGGCCGACACAGCCAGCACCGCTATCACTATAATCGCTAAATGTCGTTTCATCGACTAACTATTCACTGTTAACTGTTAACTATTAACTATTTCGTTCCCGTGTGCCCGAAGCCGCCGGCACCGCGTTCCGTCTCGGCGGGGTCGGCGACGATAGTCCATTCAACGGGACTATGGCGGGCTACCACCATCTGGCAGATGCGTTCGCCGTTCTCTATCGTCTGTGGCTCGTCACTCAGGTTTACCACGATGACGCCTACCTCACCACGGTAGTCTGCATCAATTGTGCCAGGAGTGTTCAGCACCGTCAAGCCCCGTTTCAAGGCCAGACCGCTGCGGGGCCTAATTTGGCACTCATAGCCCTCGGGCAGGGCGATATAGATACCCGTGTGCACCAGTGCCCGCTGCAGGGGCTGCAGCGTAAGCGGCTCTTCGAGCCAGGCGCGCAGGTCCATACCCGCACTCATTGCCGTCCCGTACTGCGGCACCTCATGCGGCCCACGGT
>JAEEGL014793337.1_pt1 | contig 11491 bp, 11 predicted proteins | sample 9134231 | NCBI WGS metagenome assembly JAEEGL01 (sample SAMN16246548, study PRJNA631951) | gut metagenome | biome: gut microbiome; feature: rumen; material: fiber-attached | host: Bos | place: Iran: Karaj | collected 2018-10
ATAATCGAGGCTCTGGGTAAGATGCTGACAGCACTAAACCACAAGGTAGCAGTATTGGCCATCGACCCCAGCAGCGAACGTTCCAAAGGAAGCATTCTGGGAGACAAGACTCGCATGGAAGAGCTTTCCACTGATCCCAACGCATTCATACGACCCTCTCCCTCGGCGGGTTCACTGGGAGGCGTGGCACGTAAAACACGCGAAATCATCCTTCTCTGTGAGGCTGCAGGATTCGATACCGTCATTGTCGAAACTGTCGGTGTGGGTCAGTCTGAAGTGGCAGCCCACTCCATGGTTGACTTCTTCCTGTTGCTGCAATTGGCCAACACTGGCGACGAGCTCCAAGGCATCAAGCGAGGCATCATGGAGATGGCCGACATGATAGCCATCAACAAATGCGACATCGATCCCGACAAGGCCAAACTCTCTGCCCAGCAGTTCCGAAATGCCTTGCATCTTTTCCCCATGCCCGAATCCCAATGGGCGGTTCCTGTACTGCTCTGCTCTGCCTATAGCAAACAGGGACTTCAAGAAATATGGAACAAGGTGCTTGAATATGTCGCTTTCACCAAGAAAAACGGCTACTTCTACCACAAACGCCAACAACAAAACCTCCGCATCCTCGAAGAGACCATCGAAAACACATTGAAAGAACGTTTCTACGCCACCCCCGGCATGGATGAGCGTATCGAACAAGCCCGCAAAGATATCCTCGACAATAAAATCAGCGCTTATACTGCCGCCGAGAAATTGGTTGAGGGGTTGAAAGGTTAATAATTATACTGCAAAGTCACTTAAACATAAAACAATGAACTCAAAACAAGCATTCCAAGCCATTATACTCACAGCCTCACTTGTGCTGTTCAATGCCTGCCACCGTCCCCACGACGAGGTTTTCTCCACCTATCCAGACGGCACACCAAAACTGGTGTTCACTGTAGTGGATGTAAAAGCTGGTGTTAAGGAGCGTCTGGCTGAAAAAATGTACTATGAGAATGGCAAATTGATGTATGAGAAACATTTTAAAAACGACAAACCCACCGGCGATTGGAAATACTACTACGAGAACGGCAATATCCATGTAGAGGGCAACTTTGACAAAAACGATTCCATCGGCTCCGACTGGAAATTCTATGACGACCAAGGAAACGATTACTACGACAAACCTTATGACTCGCTGCGTGTGCTGGAATTTACCGCCGGCCATCGGCCACTCTCCGTTGCCTACTACTCAGGCGATGAAGAAATGCGTTTCCAATTCAACGACAACTATACTCTCAATTTCAGAGGAATGGTAAAAAACGGCGTCAAGGATGGACGCTGGGAATTCTTTTATGCTACTGGCCAACTGCGCATGGAAGCCATTTACAGCAACGGTGTCGAGAACGGAGTCTACAATTCGTTCCGCGAAAACGGAATCCCTTATTTCCGTGGATTCTACATCAATGGTCAACGCGCCAACATTTGGGAGTTCTACGACGAAGCAGGCAATCTGGTAGGACGTCACGACTACGACACACACTAAGAACAATGTGAAGGACTGCTTTGCTGAAAAAGTTCGAGAACCTTTCAAACGCTATAAATCTTTAATACATTTCAACCCGTGGACGTTGTTTTGAACCACCCCATCTACTCCCTTGTCGGCGACGTGGCCGACAGCATGCACGTTGAAGCATATGCTGTTGGCGGTGTGGTTCGCGACTATTTCTTGCAACGCCCCTGTTCTGACATCGACATCGTATGTGTCGGCAGCGGCATCGCTCTGGCTGAGGAGGTGGCGCGACGTATCAATCCCGACATCGAGGTCCATGTCTTCAAGAATTTCGGCACTGCTCAAATACACTACCGTTATGATGGTATCGACTGGGAAGTGGAGTTTGTCGGCGCCCGGCGTGAATCGTACCACCGCGATAGCCGCAAACCTATCGTGGAAGATGGGACTCTCGAAGACGACCAAAACCGACGCGATTTCACCATCAACGCTATGGCTGTATGCCTCAACCAGGGACGCTTCGGTGATTTGTTGGATCCTTTCGGAGGCATCCGCGACCTGAACGAAGGCGTTCTCCGTACCCCGCTCGAACCTGGTGTGACATTCTCGGACGACCCTCTCCGCATGATGCGCGCCATCCGCTTCGCCTCGCAGCTCAACTTCGCTATTGAAGAACATTGTTTCCAAGCCATCTGCGACAACGCTGAACGACTGAAGATTATCTCCCAGGAACGCATTACCGCCGAATTGAACAAAATATTACTCTCACCTCGCCCTTCTGTCGGACTGAAACTGCTGCAGAAAGCGGGGCTAATGCAAATCTTTTTCCCCGAATTTTCGCGTTTGAAAGGCATAGAAACTGTCAACGGACACGGCCACAAGGACAATTTTTACCACACCCTCGAAGTGGTAGACAACGTGGCACAGAAAAGCGACAACCTATGGCTCCGCTGGGCTGCCATGCTTCACGACATCGGAAAACCCGCCACCAAACGCTATGATGAGAAACTGGGATGGACATTCCACGGCCACGAAGCCAAAGGTGCACAGATGGTAAAACGTGTCTTCAGCCGACTACGACTGCCTCTCGACGCCAAAATGAAATATGTTGAGAAACTGGTGCTTCTCCACTTGCGCCCCATCGTAATCTCCGAAGATGTAGTGACCGACTCTGCAGTGCGCAGACTGCTTTTCGAGGCCGGCGATGACATTGACGACCTCATGCTGCTCTGTGAAGCCGACATTACTTCCAAAAAAGAAGAGAAAAAACAACGCTTCCGCGACAACTACAAATTGGTGCGACAAAAGTTGGTGGAACTGGAGGAGAAAGACCGCATCCGCAATTTCCAACCCCCGGTTAGTGGCAACGACATTATGTCAACGTTCAACATCGGCCCCTGTCATGAAATTGGTGTCATAAAAGACACCATTAAGGATGCCATCCTCGACGGCACCATTCCCAACGATCGCGACGCCGCATGGTCAATGATGCTGGAATTGGGACAACAACTAGGACTCAAACAAGCTGCGGAATGAAACGCTTGATTGTCATTGTAGGGCCTACAGCCATAGGAAAAACTGCAGCTGCCATTTTTCTGGCACAGCAGCTCAAAACAGAAATCATCTCCTGCGATTCTCGACAATTCTACAAAGAAATGAACATCGGAGTGGCACGACCCTCCCCTGCTGAACTCCATGCAGTACCCCATCATTTTATCGCCCACCGTTCTGTCACACAACCTTACAACGTCTTTGTCTATGAGCAGGAGGCTTTGGCCTTGCTTGACCGGCTGTTCCTCGACCACAACGACGTTATTGCCGTAGGCGGCTCGGGACTCTATGTCGACGCTCTCTGTAAAGGAATCAACATTATGCCCGATCCTGCACCGGAGCTCCGTTCCAGCTTAAGTCAACGCATAGCCAATGGGGAACTGCCTTTGCTTTTGGAAGAGTTACAGCATCACGATCCTGCCTATTACAAGATTGTCGACCGCAGCAATCCCATCCGCATCCAGCGCGCACTGGAAGTCATCTACACCTCTGGGAAACCCTATAGCGAACTTATTGAAAAGCCCTTACCCCAACGTGCATTCCAAATTGTAAAGACCGGTCTGCAATGCGACCGAGAAACCTTACGCAACCGGATTTACCAACGCGTCGATATGATGATGGAGCAAGGACTACTGTCTGAGGCAGAAGGACTTCTACCCTATCGCCATATCAATACGCTCAACACCGTGGGTTACAAGGAACTTTTCGAATATTTTGACGGAGGAAAACGTATGGAACAAGCCGTCACCGAAATCAAAAACCACACATGGCAATACGCAAAAAAACAAATGACTTGGCTAAGTCGTTATAATGACATCATTTGGGTGGACTCCAAAAAAAATACAAACATTTTGCAAGTTATCGGCAATTAGATGTACTAACTTGTTGTTTGTTATTTTGTCGAAAAGGGGACCTCGGTTCCCTTCAGATTGAGAAATCTGAAGAATAGACCGGGACTTTCGGAGTTTAACTACAAGAAACGGACAAGCTTCAATGCCTTTTCGTTTCCTTACACCCCGAAAGCCCCTTTTTGCTTTTTTCATGAAAGTTGCAGGAATGCCTGTCTATACTCCGACAAGGAACACTGTATTGCGTTTGTGGAGATTGTATTTATCCTTTTCCTTACGCCATTGCGACACGGGAAGCGTACGGATGGTCTGAGTGGGAAGCGTCAAATCGCATGCCACACAAATCAACGTATCGGATCGACAACTGTCGACAAGGCTCGCAAGCATCTGGTTATTGCGATAAGGCGCTTCAATGAAGATTTGGGTTTGTCCTGTTTTTGTCGCCACCTGTTCAAGTGCACGGATGGCAGATGCACGCTGCTGACGGTCGACCGGCAAGTATCCGTGAAAAGCGAACGACTGTCCATTTAGTCCCGATGCCATCAATGCCATCATTAGCGACGATGGACCCACAAGAGGGACAATCTCTATTCCCCGACGCTGCGCCATACGTGTCACCATTGCCCCCGGGTCGGCCACGCAGGGCAGACCCGCTTCGCTGAGAAGTCCCACATCTTCTCCTCTATCGATAGCATCAAGATAATGGGTTATCTCCACATGTGTAGTGTGTTCGTTCAGCAGATGAAAGGTAGTATCGTCAATAGCATGGGGATAGCCGGCATGTTTCAGAAAGCGGCGTGCCGTGCGAAGTTCCTCGACAATAAAGGTGTGACAACCCACCAGCAATTCAAAATTGTATGCCGGAAGAGAGACGGTAATGTCGTCGGCTCCTATGGGAACAGGAAATAGTATCAGCCGAGCCATCACTTTGCCTGTTCCTGCGCCTTGATGAGACGGATATTGTCGAGCTCTATTTTGGTGAAAGGAATCTCCTCCATTTTGACATCAGTAGCCTTAAACCATTTCTGACGCGAGAAGAATTCTCTCAACTCTGCATTGTTGAACTGATATCCGTGGCGGGCATAGATAGCGTTGCGGGCAAGGTACAGCTCAGCCTTCGACATTTGTGCCAGCTCGGCTTTGGTCAACAAACGCTCCGATGCATTGATGAGTCGGATATTGTTGTATGGATTGTTGGTTCCCGTAGAGGATACACGTTCAATAGGCAGTGTGGATTCGGCAGGCTTAACCTCCTGATTCCCGTCTTCAGCGGTCACTTGGACCGTGGTCACTGTCACCGGTTCATTCGTTTCCTCAACCACAGGCTGCTGTTCCTCTTCCTGTGGCTGCTCCTCTGGAACTGCGGCAGTCACTGTTTCCAAAGTGTCAGTCGCTGTTTCTTGATTCATTGCAATTTCCGACTCCATACCGACAGCTGTCCTTCTGTTCCACGGCTGTGCCACACATAGAATGATGGTAATGCTGGCTGCAATAATGGCGGTACAAATCACCGCCGTCCAGTTGATACGTGGACTCTCCGTATCGTCCAACTCTTCCTGACTCAGCAGGGGCACTTGAGTTTCACTCCCTCGACGGCCAAGAGCTTCCACTATGGGTTTACTGAATGCTCCACCGTCTCTTTGGGTTTCCGATCCTTGATTCTGGAGTTCTTCCTGCCTGCGCTGTTCCCGGTCTATGGCCTCCAAACGGCTGGCATGGTCTGTTCGCGGTTTGCTGTTTTCAACAACTCCGCCGTGCTGCTCATTATGAGATGTATCTTCCATTTTGATGCTTATTTGTCTGTATTTTTGCCTATAACGCGCAATTGTATGACAAATTGCGATACAGGGGGTTTTTATTTGGAATTATTGTTTTTAGGAAAAAACTTATAGTATTTAGTTACCTGTTTTTCAAGAAAGTGCCTATCCAATTGGTCACTGGCATTGCTGATGGGAACACAGCGTCCGTCTTTAAAGAGAACCTTTATTTCTTGGTCGTTAAAGTCATAGGAACGGTTGTGAAGGGCACCCGTACCGGTAAAATATGAAGTTTCCGGTTTCTCAAACGGCGTGTTACTTAGTTTTATGGCCGGAAGACGGCGATTCACAAGATTCCAGCACAAAGTGGCCAAAACATCATCCTCCGAATGCTGCCAGTGCTTCACCGACACCATAATGTCATCGTCATCGACCTCAGCAAAACGATCCAGAAAATCGGGCGCCGAAGGATCAAAGTGAAACGTCATGGGATCAAGTTCCCGCGCACGGCGCAGGATACTTAGTAGTACCTGATCCGCAGCGATGACAGTCTTGTGCATATAGACCTGCCAATACATCAAACGACGGGAAATGATGAATTTCTCAATGCTGTAGATGCCTTTCTCATCTACAACCAACTCGTCGTCGTGAACATTGAGCATGCTGATGATACGGTCTGTACCCACAATGCCTTCGCTGACGCCGGTGAAAAAACTGTCGCGCCCCAGATAATCGAGACGGTCCATGTCGAGCTGACTGCTGACCAGTTGATGAAGAAAATGCTTGTGATACACGTTCTTGAAAATAGCAATGGCAGTAGTCAAGGCGCCATCCATTTCACGATTCATGCGTTCCATAAACATTTCAGTAAGAACCTCGTGTTCTACATCCACCAGTACCCGTTCAGAGGTGTGAGAGAAAGGACCATGACCGATGTCGTGCAACAATATAGCCAGTTTTGCACCATGGCATTCCTCATCACTTATCTCCACATCTTTCTGTTTCAACACATCGAGAGCTCGCCCCATCAGATTGAGGGCACCCAGCATGTGGCTGAAGCGCGTATGCATGGCACCCGGATAGACCAGATAGGTCAGCCCGAGCTGTTTGATGCGCCGCTGTCGCTGGAAGAAAGGATGGTCTATCACTTGGAGAATCACAGGATCGTCCACACTCAGAAAACCGTCATAGACCGGGTCGTTGATTATCTTATGTTTGTTCATTTATCAATGGATGTTTTTACGTTTAAAGATTTAAATGAATAAATATTAAGGTTAAATGATATGGGAGTTAAAGTGGAAGTTAAAATGGAAGTAAAAGTGGACAAATGTTTATGTATTGTCCTGTGCGCAGCACATAACTTCCTTTTTTACTTCCTTCGAAGATTTACTTCCTTTCATTACTTCCCATTGTTATTTTATTTCATCATTACCAAAATGCCTCAAAAAAGAGACAATTCAAAATTCATAATTCAAAATTCAAAACTCCTCCTCAGTGATTCCCTCGCCGAGGGATGAGCGATGCTGATAAGTGCTTCGGCCCGTTGGCGGAGGCTGAGTCCGTAGAGGTTGACCGCCCCCTGCTCGGTGACCACCCACTGGGTAAGGGTGCGCGGTGTGACCACACCAGCACCTGGGGTAAGCGTCGGCACAATCTTGCTGACACCTTTTGAAGTGATGGAAGGCATGGCGATAATGGGCACTCCTCCGTCGCTGTAGGTGGCGCCGAGAATGAAGTCCAGCTGGCCGCCGCTGCCAGAGAAAATTCTTGTCCCCATCGAGTCGGAACAGACCTGCCCCGAGAGGTCGATCTGGATGGCGGAATTGAGCGCCACCACGCGTGGATTGGAGGCGATGACGGCAGGATTGTTGGTATAGCCCACATCCATCATTGCCACATCGGTATTACGGTCAACAAAGTCATAGAGTCGCTGTGACCCTTTAAGAAACATGGCTGTCAATTTGCCCGGGTCTGTTTTCTTGCAACTGCCGTTGATTACCCCTTTTTCCACTAAGGGGATGACACTGTCTGAGAACATCTCGGAATGGACACCCAGGTTTTTATGGTCTTCCAGTTGGGAAAGCACTGCAGTGGGTATGTTGCCGATACCAATTTGTAGCGTGGCACCGTCGGGGATAAGCGAAGCACAATGCTTCCCTATGGCGATGTCCGTTTCGCTCAGCGGCGAAGGGGCGGCCGGTTTCAATGGCACGTCACAACGGACAAAGGCATCGATTTTAGAAACGGGGATACGGGCATTACCATAAGTATACGGCACATACTTGTTGACCTGCGCCACCACATAGCGGGCCATGCCGATAGCTTCCGGCATATAGTCGACCGATGTCCCAAGTGAAACATAGCCCTCGTTGTCTGGTTCGCTGACCATCAGGAAGACGACATCGCATTTCACAGCTCCGCTTTTAATCATCCGCGGTGTTTCACTCAGTGAGCAAGGGATATAGTCCGCCCTGCCCGACTGCGTCGCCTCACGCACATTACCACCCACAAAAAAAGAGTCAAGTTGGAAAACGCCCTTGTACTTCGGCAAGGTGTAGTCGGCATAGCCTTCTGTGTAAAAATGGCTGATGGTCACATCGTGCAGCCTGTCTCCGTTGGATAAGAAGGCAGCCCTGCCTGCAGCACACACGTTCTCTTGGTCAGCACGTCTCACCAAAGCCTCAATCAGACACTCCGGAGCCCCGCTGACACAAGGCCAGTGCAGATGGTCGCCCGGACGGACCAACAGGACCGCTTCGTCAGCAGTTAAGAATTTCATGATTTTCAAGTCTATGATAATAGTTCGGACAATATTCCGGCGGCGTCGGCGACCATCTCCGGACAGGGTTTCTTGCCCTGTTGGAGGAGGCGTCCACAGACGATATCGCCCTCTTCTGTACGGAATTTCTCAATCAAGGGGCGGACATCTGCCGTATGCCCCGTCAGTCCGCACACCATCGCCATGCCGCTGACACAGCCGCAGACCTCACGAGTTCCGGCGAGGCCGCGGCCGAAAGGAGCGGCCATATTCATAGCGTGTTCTGCATCAATAGGCAGTTTGTCGGCATAAGCCATCACCACCGACTGACAGCAGTTGAAGCCCTTTTTGTGCAACGCACGCGCTTTTTCCATTCTTTCTTCTTTGGTCATATCATTTCATCATTTTAAACATTTCCCATATCACGATGGCGGCGGCGCAGCTGACATTGAGGCTGTGCTTGGTGCCGATCTGAGGGATTTCCAGAGAGCCGTCGCAGAGGGGCAAAAGTGTCTCCTGAACCCCTTCGATTTCGTTACCGAAAACGATAGCCGTTTTTGAATTGTCTATTTCAAATCCCGATTCACCCAGTTTGATGCTGTCGTCCACCTGTTCCACCGCGTAGATTTTATACCCTTGCGCCTTGAGTTCCCGCAGGCATTCATGCGTGTCCTCGTAATAGCTCCACGCCACACTCTCTTCGGCGCCGAGGGCGGTCTTGTGGATGTCGCGATGCGGCGGCGTGGCTGTGATGCCGCAGAGGGCTATACGTTCCACACGGAAAGCGTCGGAGGTGCGAAAAACAGAACCTATATTATTCAAGCTCCGCACATTGTCAAGCACCACCGTCAGCGGCAGCTTCTCGCTTTCACGGAATTCCTCCACCGAGAGTCGGTTCATTTCCTGTGTCGATAGTTTGTGTGTCATTTCCTGAAAATAAAACAATGCAAAAATACATATTTTTCGTGACATGAGAAAATATTTTTTGCAGATTGGAATATTATGCGTATTTTTGCCCTCGAATAAAAAACACCAGACCATGAACCCCGGAAAAAACATTTGCAACGAACTCAAGGCTGTCCGTAAACGGATAGCTGAGGAAAACGACATTCCCCTCGAAATAGAGGAATGCTCCTACAAAGGGCAATGCAGCGGCACCTGTCCCAAGTGCGAATCCGAGGTGCGCTATCTGGAACAGGCCTTGACAGAACGCATGCGTATGGGCAAAGTCGCCACCATTGCCGGTCTCGCATTGGGACTGTCAGCCCTCAACAATGCCAACGCACAGGTGGTCAAAACCGCAGATCCTCCTGACACGTCAGAGGCGAAAGAACCTCTGCTGGTAGGAGAAGTGATGGCCAACGACAATATCTTCCCTGTTCCCGAAGTCGAAGCTGAATTCCCAGGAGGCGAGGAGGCTTTGCATCGATTCATCGAAGAGAACTTGCAATATCCAACCATAGCTGCCGAAACAGGGATTGGCGGCACGGTGGTCGTCGATTTTGTAATCGACACCAACGGGGATATATCGAACATCAGTTTTGTGCGCGACATAGGCGGGGGCTGCGGCATGGAAGCAGTACGCATCGTAAAGTTGATGCCACGATGGATTCCCGGCAAGGTCAAAAATCATCCCGTAAACACTTCATACTTATTGCCCATCTTCTTCGACATCGCGAAACACCGCATCCCCTTGCTGGAAGGAAAAGTTCCCCTCCCACCCGACGATACAACGGTGATAAAAATAAAACCTGCTCCGCTGCCCGACAGCTGCGAAATCTACAAAAAAGATGAGAAAAACCAAGGCACCCTACGAGGTGATGTCCGGGTGCGCAAAGGATCATCTTCATCTGCAATAATTGAAGAACAGAAAAAAGATGATAACATTCACATGGTTAATGGATTTGTCAACACCCACAAAGGATACTCCTCCGAAGCCATAGACGACAATTTCTGGATCAAATTCAGAGACGACAACGGCACGCCAGCAAACCAGTCGGAGCCTGACGACAAATCAAAAATGTACAAAGAAGAGGAGTAAATCTTATCCTACGCTTCCTTCCAACGAGATGCTCAGCAGTTTCTGCGCTTCGACAGCAAATTCCATGGGAAGTTTTTTGAGCACATCCTTCGCATAGCCATTGACAATCAGTCCCACGGCACTCTCGGGGCTAATGCCACGTTGCTGGCAGTAGAACAACTGGTCCTCAGAAATCTTCGACGTAGTGGCCTCATGCTCCAGAATGGCGGTATGGTTGTCCGCCTTGATGTAGGGCCAGGTGTGAGCTCCACACTTGTCGCCCAGCAGCAGCGAATCACATTGCGAATAGTTGCGGGCATTTTCCGCCCCCTTGCCTATCTGCACCAGTCCACGATAGCTGTTGTGGCTGTGGCCGGCACTGATACCCTTGCTCATGATGGTGCTGCGGGTGTTTTTGCCCACATGGATCATCTTGGTGCCCGTGTCGGCCTGCTGATAGTTGTTGGTGACGGCCACGCTGTAGAATTCAGCGGTCGAATCGTCACCCTGCAGGATGCAGCTGGGATACTTCCATGTCACTGCGCTACCTGTCTCCACCTGTGTCCAGCTGATTTTGGAATGGCTACCTTTGCAGATGCCGCGTTTGGTGACGAAGTTGTAAATACCTCCTTTACCCTCCTTGTCGCCGGGATACCAGTTCTGAACTGTCGAATACTTCACCTCTGCTTCCTTCAGCGCCACAATCTCGACTATGGCGGCATGCAGCTGATTCTCGTCACGCTGCGGCGCTGTGCAACCTTCCATATAACTGACGTATGCACCTTCGTCGGCCACAATCAGGGTACGTTCGAACTGACCCGTGCCTTTGGCGTTGATGCGGAAATAGGAACTCAGTTCGATAGGGCAACGTACCCCCTTGGGAATGTAGCAGAACGAGCCGTCGCTGAATACAGCGCTGTTCAAGGCGGCAAAAAAATTGTCGCTCGAAGGAACCACACTGCCCAGATACTTCTGGACCAACTCAGGGTAACGCTGCACCGCCTCACTGATGGGGCAGAACAGGATGCCCTTCTCCTCCACCATTTTCTGACTGGTGGTCTTGAC